>Ga0265295_1008111_pt1 | contig 11778 bp, 14 predicted proteins | sample Munlansysbiofilm_FD_192503 | JGI IMG/M metagenome (GOLD analysis project Ga0265295, IMG submission 192503) | Leachate microbial communities from a municipal landfill in Southern Ontario, Canada - Methane capture system biofilm | ecosystem: Engineered > Solid waste > Landfill > Unclassified ... | reverse complement strand
TAACCATAGGTGACGTAATTAAATCAATAAATGGAAAAAGTTATCGAATTTTAGACGGTAAAACACAATTAAACTTTGAAGATATTGATTTAACCAAATATTCGTTATTCGAGTAATTTTGGGTTTAATACTTTAATATATTTTTGTAAGTGATGTGTATGGGTGTTGAATTAAGTTGAAATGATTGTTATAATTTAAATGATATTTATTAACTTTATTAAGATTATAGGGGAGAACATTATGGAAAAAGATTTTAGAATGGTTACATTAGACTTTGATACCTTGGTTTATTCAATGGCAGAAACAAGAGAAAAAGCTGATGAGTTGATTGACGCATTTGCTTTGGAAAACGATATTACTGACGGAAGAAGATTTATATTAGATTTTATTGTAATTCAAAGTAAAGTAGAATATATTACTTATATCACTTATCTTAGTGTTCCAACCGGTACTAGAGCCTCAAAAGGTCTTCAAACAGTAGTTTTGAAAAACAATAAGTTTGTACATTTTGTTGGAAATAAAGATGATTATCATAACTATTTAAGAGGCCATGAACATTTAAGTTTCGATAAGTACTTAGAAGAAAACGGATTGAAGCCAGACATTTCTAAGGTTTATGTTTTAACTGAGGTTATTGGCGAAGAGTATCATTTCTATATTCCTTATAAATAAAAAATGGAAGAAGTAAAATATTCCTCACTTCCTGAAACAAGATATTATAAGTTCAACTTTACAGTGTTAGGAATAATAGGCACTTTAATGTTATTGTTTTTAGTGATTGTATTAACAGCTGCCAAGTTAGAAACTAGCGTTATTGTTTCGACATCCTTGATTACTTTTTTGTTTTTTGGCGTCTTAACTTTATATTACTTTTTAAGATATAATTATTATTTACATCTCGAACCCAAGTACATCCAAGTTGTTAAATTGGAGAAAGTAGTTTCTTCTTATACAAGTTTGTTAGCTTTTGAAGTAGAGATGGAAATTGATTCAAAAATAGAAAAAGTTGAAACATTGGCTGTATTCAATTCTGGTTTTATAAAATTAAATCCAATTGAAAACTATTCCAATAAAACTGTTAGAGTAGGCTATGATCCCAGATTTAAAGTTTGTGTTATTTTAGAAATCTTAAAATAAAAGAAAAGCCCTTGAAAAAGGGCTTTTACATTGGTTTCAAATTATCCTCGAGACGTTTGATTATCTTTGATAAACGATTCTCTTTAGCTTCGTTAGTTTTAAGGTAGAAGTAACTTTTAGCATAGGTTTTTTGAATGGAAGGAGACATGTTTAAGTAGTTATCGTAAGCTTTATTGTGTGGTTTAATCAATTGGGTGAAATTAACTAAATCATCATTTGTAAATATCGCTTCTTTAGACTCCCATCTACCATCCTCTTTAGCTTTTTGTATTTCAATTAATCCAGGAGTTTGCATTAAGTTGTTTTGGATTAAATCTTCAGCAATTTTTTTATTCCGTTCTGACCAATTGCTTTTAGGTCTTCTTTTTGTGAAATATTTCAGGTAGAATTCATCATCTAAAGATTTAATCTGTCCATCGATCCAGCCATAAGTTAAAGCGCTTTTTAAAGCCCGATCGGGTGTCAGTTTATCTGAAGTGTTTTTCTTATCGAATTTAATCCAGATTCCTTCTTCAGATTGATTGTTCTTTTCTAGGAATTCCATGAATTCTTTTTGGTTTTTAAAATGGATAATATTCATTATTTTACCTCGGTTTATCTATATCTTAGCAAATATCAAGTATCATATCAAGTAATGTTTAAAGATTTACCCGATAGACTTGACATCTCTTTATAATGAATATAGAATATTAAATATGTAATTATAGAGGATGTGATACAAAATGAGTAGTTTATCGGCAAAAAAAGTAGTAGCAATTTATTCGATTGTTTTTGGTGCTTTAGGTTTCTTTGGGGGGTTATCTCAAGAACTTGATCCAATCACGATTATCATTGAAATTTTATTAATCATTATGGGTATTTTATTATTGATTCCGTCTTTGCAAAGAGCGGAAAAAGCTTTAATCATTACTGGTTTAGTTTATTACAGTTTATAGGTTATAGCTGGGTTGATATTTTTCTTTGTATGGACCTTTATGGGGGTTCTAATTTGGATATTATCAGGAGTTCCTTTTGCTTTTAGCATTGTATATTTGGTTAGAAGAGGTAAAGAAGATACATTCTTAGGAGATGAGTATAGTTATAGTGATTTTTCTAGAAAAGAAAGTCCGGTACAAAAGGATGCTGCCTTTGTTGAAAACCAATTAAAAGTCTTAGCTAAGATGGTTGAAGATGGTCTGATTAGCGAAGCTGATTATGAAAAAAAGAAGAATTTGTTATTAGAAATTGAATAGTTTTAATATCTTGCACTATAACTTTTGAAGTTATAGTGCTTTTTTTTCTTTTGCGATTGGTTTTTCTTCTTAAAAAATATTAATTGTGATAAAATTATAGGGGTTAGATTAGAGGTGGTTATTGATGAGTGAAAACAAACCAAAAGATAAGAAAGAATTGCTTGTTTACAATATTTTCGGAAAGATTTTTTTAGTTCTTGGTTTTATTGCTTTTTTCATGAGTATTATCTTAGATAATTCTTATCCAGATCAAAACTGGATAAGCTATGGAATTATTGTATTCCTAGTCTTTTTAGGAGCTTACATCTTTAATAAAAGCGTAATTAAAAGGCATAATGAAAAATATGGTTTCATAAATAAAAAGGATTTATATGAAACTATAGAGCTTAAAGAGGTTGCTTTTGGATCGATTGATGATTTAAAGGGAGCGCTGATAAAGAATAATTATGAGTTGTTGAGCAATGGATATTATTTTAAAAAGGTTGCTTCTCAAGGTGTATGTTATTATGGTAAGTTTATTGAGGGTTTTGAGATTGAAGCAAGTCTTGATAAAGAGATTACTAAGTTGAGAAAATTTTATAACAATGGTTGTAATAATATTAGTGCTGTGCTTTTTTATGAATTGGATGATATTACTTTAGAACATAAGGAAGTAGTAAAAAGAATATCTAAAGAATTTTTAGTAAAAGAAGAACTTAATACAGCCAAGTTCTTTACTTCAGTGATTATCTGTTTGCTAGTAAATAATAAGGGATATTTCTTTGATATTCCTGATAGTTTTAACACAAGAGTTTATACTTATGGATGTCTTAATCTAAGAAAGGTATTCCATAATAAGAAGAAATAGAGGCTTTTATGCGTAGCTTAATTGGTAATAGGGTTTTTTATAAGAGATTATTTCAGGTGTCATTGCCGATTGTTCTTCAACAATTATTGACATCTTCCTTACAGTTGATAGACAACTTGATGGTTGGTAGTTTGGGAGAATTATCAATCAATTCTGTTTCGGTTGTCAATCAACTGTATTTTGTGATTATCCTTATTACTTTTGGAGCACTTGGTGGAGCTGGTATTTTTACGGCTCAATATTTTGGTAGCGGAGAAGTCGAAAAGTTAAAAGAGACTTTCAGATTCAAGTTGATTGTGGCTTTGATGTTGGTTGTTTTGAGTTTGTTTGTATTTAGCGTTTTTGGAGAGTTTTTGATTGGTCTTTTTACAGAAAGCCCAGTTACGATTTCTGGAGGTATGGACTATCTAAATATTGTTAAATGGAGTATGCTGCCATGGGCGTTTTCAATTGCTATTTCAACTACGTTTAGAGAAATAGGTGTTACAAAGGTATTGCTATATATCACCATCGCAGCTATCTTAACCAATACTGGTTTGAATTATTTATTGATTTTCGGTAATTTTGGTTTTCCAGAGTTAGGAGTTGAAGGTGCTGCATATGGAACGCTTGCTTCAAGATTTGTTGAATTTGGTTTAATGATGGTGTTGTTGATTAAAAAAGGCAAGATCTTCAATACTAAGATTAAAGATATTTTTAAGATTGAAAGAGTGGTTTTAAAAGGGATTATTATTATGGCAATTCCGCTATTATTGAATGAATTCTTTTGGTCTATGGGACAAACGATGTTTATGCAGAGTTATTCAACTAGAGGTGATAGTGCACTAGCTGCTATGACAATCACTGGTGCCATCAGTCAACTTGTGTTTGTGACTTTTGGAGGTATCGGTACGGGTATTGCAGTTTTAGTTGGTAATACTCTAGGTAAGAACAGATTAGAAGAAGCTAAGGATAATGCTAAGAAGGTTATTGCATTTGCAGTAGTATTTGCTTTTTTTACAGGCATTATTTTGTTTATTCTAAGTTTCTTCATAGTGGATCTATATGATGTTAGTGAAGCTACCAAAGCTTTAGCTGGTAGAAATATTAGAATAAATGCAATATTCATACCGGTATTCTCATTTAATGTTTCCATGTATTTTACATTAAGATCGGGTGGGGATACAAGGTCGACTATGTTGATGGATTCTGGGTATATGTGGGTTGTGCAAGTGCCAATCATCTTTATTTTAGCTAGAGTTACTAATTTGAATGTTGTAATGTTGTTTTTGATTGTACAAGGATTGGAATTACCTAAGTCTTTGTTTGCTTTGTCAAGGTACAGAAAAGAAAATTGGGTTAAAAATTTAGCGACGAAGAATGAAAGCAATGCACAGAAGTTAATCTTAGAGACAAATTCTTAAGTCTTGCTTGACTTTAGGTTGATATTTACATATAATGATTGTTGAAAATGATGAAGAGGATTAAGTGTTTATTAATAATTAGCTAAGAAGAGAGTCGGTTATTTGGTGAAAGATTGACGTTAGTTAAAATACTTTTCTACCTTGGAGTGGGACTAATCATCTCCGCAGATATTAAGCTGCGTTATCAAAAATTAATTAAAGAGCTAGTTTTTATTGATATTACTAGAACTAAGGTGGCACCACGGGTTAAGAAATTCGTCCTTTACATTTTTTTGTAGAGGACTTTTTTTATAAATAATTATTTAAGGAGAATTTATTATGTTGGATGTAGAATTGATTGTTAGCAATCCCGAGTATGTGAAGAATAGTTTATTAAAAAGAGGGTTCGAAGTAAATTTTGACAATTTTTTAGCTTTAAGAGAAAAAAGAAGCGAACTGATCAAGAGAATTGAAGAAGTTAGAGCTTTAAGAAATAAACTATCTAAATCCATCGGTGAATATAAAAGAGAAAAGAAGGATACTACTGAACTTTTTGCGGAAATTGAAAAGATTAAAGATGCAGTTGAAAATGATGAAGTGACTTTAGGCGAGATTGAAAAGGAAATGAATGACTTTTTGCTTAAGTTACCTAATATTCCTGATGAGGATTTATTGTCAGGAGAAAAAGAAAACAATATGGTTGTAAGCGTCTTTAAGGATAAACCTGATTTTGACTTTGAGATTAAGGATCATGTTGAATTAGCAACTTCTTTAGGTTTAATCGATTATGAAAGAGCAGCGAAAATTAGTGGTAGAGGGACTTGGATTTATACTAATTTAGGGGCTAGATTAGAATGGGCTTTGATTAATTTCTTTATCGATGAACATCTAAAAGACGGTTATGAGTTTATGATGTTGCCAAATTTACTTAATTATGAGAGTGGATTAACTGCCGGACAATTTCCAAAGTTTGAAGAAGACGTTTTCTGGTTAAAAGATGAAAGTCCGAAGAAGTTCTTATTGCCAACAGCTGAAACAGCTTTGATAAATCTTCACCGTAATGAAATATTGGACTTGAAACAATTGCCTAGAAAGTATTTCTCTTATACTCCTTGCTTCAGAAGAGAAGCTGGAAGTTATAGAAGTGAAGAAAGAGGAACTATCAGAGGTTATCAGTTCAATAAAGTTGAGATGGTTCAGTTCACTAGACCTGAGGATAGCGATGATGCATTCTTGGAATTAATGGTTAAAGCTGAAACATTGATGAAGAAATTAGGGCTTCATTATCAAGTTTCTAAACTCGCTGCTGGGGATGTAAGTTTTGCGATGGCAAGAACCTTTGATATTGAAGTATGGTTACCTTCTATCGGTATTTATAAAGAGGTAAGCAGTGTATCTAATTCAAGAAGTTTTCAAGCTAGAAGAGGAATGATCAGATTCAGAAATGAAGAAGGCAAGGTTGAATACCTACACACATTAAACGGTTCAGGATTAGCCACATCTAGACTTTTACCTGCAATCTTAGAACAAAACCAAACTAAGGATGGCAGTGTTATAATCCCAAGTGTTTTAGTTCCTTATATGGGTGGAATAAAGGAGTTAAAGGTTAATAAATAATGATTGAAGACAGAGTAACCGCGGTAATTGATTTAAAGGCTTTATTAAAAAATTACGAGACTTTGAAACTGCTTAATCATGGTAAGGACGTGTATGCAGTTGTTAAGGCTGATGCTTATGGGCACGGAAGTAAGGAGTGTTCAAAGTATCTCTTTAATCATGGAGTGAAGCATTTTGCGGTGACTGCTCTTAAAGAGGCAATTGAACTTAGGGAGTTTGGAATTGGTGGAGAGATTCTAATCTTTGGTAAAACTGATAAAAGGAATGCTATCTACTTAGAGAAGTTCAATTTAGTTCAAACTGTCGATTCATTTAGTTATGCTAAAGAACTTAATGATCAAGGCTATAAGATTGATGTTCATGTGAACGTTGATACAGGCATGTCAAGATTAGGCGTTGTCTGTCATCATGAAAAAGCTATAGCAAATGCAGCCCTTGAAATTAGAAATATATCTTTATTAGATAATATTGGATTAATAGGAATTTATACACATTTTACTTCAGCTGATAGTGATAAGGATTTTACTATTTATCAAGAAAAAGTATTTTTAACTTTGCTTAAAGAATTAAGAAAAATTAATGTTGATTATGGCAAGGTTCATATTAAGAATAGCGCCGGATTAAATATCCTAGATTCAAATAATTATGATTTAGCCAGATCAGGGATTGCTTTATATGGTTATCCACCAGTTGAAAGTGATTTTGATTTTTTTCCGGTAATGACGGTTTTAGCTAAGGTTATTGCCTTAAGAGAGATTGAAAAAGAAGAAACGGTTAGTTATGGCAGAACTTTTAAGGCTGAAAAGAAAATTAAAGTCGCAACTATCGCAATTGGTTATGCTGATGGATATATGAGAGTTTTCAGTAACAAGGATTATTTTTTCTATAAAAATCATAAACTTAAAGTATTAGGTAGAGTTTGCATGGGGCTTACGATGGTTGATGCGACTGACGTAGATATCAAAATAGGCGATGAAGTTGAAGTATTCGGGAGAAACAAACCGCTTGAACCGATGGCTAAGATAGCTGATACTATTACCTATGAATTGTTGTGTAATATGGCAAAGTCAAGAGTTAAACGAGAGTTTATTGAGTAAAAAGAAAACGAAGTCAAATTTGACTTCGTTATTTATTTATCATGTTCAAGAAATATTCATGGACGGACAAATCATTGGTAAGTTCCGGATGAAAAGCAACTGCTAATTGATTGTTTTGTCTAGCCGCAACGATTCTTTCGTCTACAGTAGCTAGTATTTCTATGTTTTCTCCCACTCTTTCAATAAACGGAGCACGGATAAAGACAAAAGGAATTTCTTTATTGTTGAACTTAGCTAAAGTTTTAAATGAACCAAGTTGTTTTCCGTAAGCATTTTTTCTTGCGGTAATATCCATTGTTTGTAAGAACGCTTTATCATAGTTATGGATTTCTTTAGCTAGAAGCAATAAACCTGCACAAGTTCCCATTACTGGTAGACCGCTATTAATGAGAGTTTTTATTGGTTGTTCTAGTTTTAAGTCTTGAAGTAGTTTAAACATGGTGGTGCTTTCTCCTCCAGGAAGAATTAGACCGTCCATTGGATTATTTAGATCATTTAAATTTCTGATTGTAAATGATTTAACTCCTAATTTTTGAAGCATTGACTGATGTTCGATAAAAGCTCCTTGTAATGCCAATACGCCAATCTGCATGATTTTATTTTCCTCTTTCAGCCATTAATAAGTCGATTTCTTGTTCGTTGATTCCAACCATAGCTTCACCTAAGTTTTCACTTATTTCCGCTAAGATTTGTGGGTTGTTATAGTTAGTTACAGCTTTAACGATTGCTTGAGCTCTCTTTGCAGGATCTCCAGATTTAAAGATACCTGAGCCTACAAACACACCTTCAGCGCCAAGTTGCATCATTAGTGCAGCATCCGCTGGAGTAGCTACACCACCAGCTGCGAAATTAACTACTGGTAGTTTTCCGAACTCATGAACATATTTGATTAAATCATAAGGTACTTGAAGTTCTTTAGCTTTATTGAAAAGTTCATCAGTTCTTAAAGATTGAACGTTTCTGATTTCTGATTGGATGAGACGCATATGGGTAACTGCCTGAACGACATCACCAGTTCCTGGTTCACCTTTAGTTCTGATCATTGAAGCACCTTCAGAAATTCTTCTTAAGGCTTCACCTAAGTTTTTAGCACCACACACAAATGGAACTGAAAACTGAGTTTTATCGATGTGATAAGTATTATCAGCTGGTGATAATACTTCACTTTCGTCGATATAATCGATTTCTAAAGCTTCTAGGATTTGCGCTTCCACAAAGTGACCGATTCTCACTTTAGCCATTACTGGAATTGTAACTGCAGCTTGGATTTCTTTGATTAGTTTAGGATCGCTCATTCTCGAAACTCCACCAGCAGCTCTAATATCTGCCGGTATTCTTTCTAAAGCCATTACAGCGCAGGCACCTGCTTCTTGAGCAATTTTTGCTTGTTCTGCATTAGTAACGTCCATAATAACTCCACCCTTTAACATTTGGGCTAGTTCTTTGTTTAATTGATATCTTTCATTCATATGTATTTCCTCGCTTTCTCTTGACAATATATCTTTATTCATTTATATTATACTTGTAACTGGTATCTTTTAAATACTCAGTTTTCAAAAAGATAAGGTGGTCAGTTTTATGTTGACGTTTTTTTTAGATAGTAATAGTGATAAATCTTTATATGAACAGTTGTATTCAGAAATTAAGAAAAGTATTGAAGAAGGATATTTGAAGAAGAATGAAAAGTTACCTTCAAAAAGAAAATTGGCAGCTTATCTGAAAATTAGTCAAACAACTGTAGAATCTGCGTATAGTCAATTACTAGCTGAAGGATATATAATGTCTAAACCAAAAGTCGGTTATTTTGTAACGACGGATTTAGAACTGTTATACACCAAGAAGCATTTAAGGAAAGAGAATGTTGAATTAAAGATAAAAGAAGACTATAAAATAGATTTTAAAACCAATCAGATTGACAGTAGTTTTTTTCCTTTTGACAAGTTCGCGAGAATTGAAAGAGAAGTCGTATTGGATAAATTAAAGGATAATTTAAATCGTGGTGATATTTTTGGTAATTATGAGTTTAGGAAAAGGATAGCTGAGATTTTGTTGGATTACCGGGGAATTATTGCAAAACCTGAACAAATTGTTGTTGGTAGCGGTTCTGAACATTTAATTCTTTTATTGGTGATGTTACTGGGAAGAGATAAGGTTTATGGTGTTGAAGACCCATCTTATGTAAAAAATTATCAGTTATATAATGCTTATGGCGCTAAGGTGAAAGCAATCGAGTTGGATAGTGAAGGAATAAGAATTGAAAAGCTTAACTCAGAAGGCATTGAGATTGTTCACATGACTCCAAGCCATCAATTTCCAATGGGAATAGTGACACCGGTTAAAAGAAGAATTGAACTGTTGAATTGGACTTCATTGAAACGAGGTAGATTTATCATTGAAGACGATTATGATAGTGAGTTTAGATTTTTTGGTAATCCTATTCCAGCAATGAAAGGTATGGATAAGTTCGATAGAGTTATTTACATGAATTCGTTTTCAAAAACATTAGCACCGGCTTTCAGAGTAAGCTTTATGGTTTTGCCAGAAGAGTTGGTGAGGTTATATCACGAAAGATTGGACTTTTTTAGCTCGAGTGTACCGATAGTCAATCAACTTGTTTTGAGCGAATTTTTAAGAAGCGGTGAATACGAAAAGCACTTGAACCGAATGAAGATAAATTATAAGACAAAAAGAGACTACTTGATTAAGAAACTGTTAGACAGTAGTATCAAAGATAAGATTAGGATATATGGGGAAGAGGCAGGATTGCATTTCTTGGTTGATGTGATGACTCAAAAGAGTGAAGTTTATCTAGTGGAAAAGGCTAAATCTCAAAGTGTAAGGGTTTATGGATTAAGTGAGTATTTTATCAATAAATGTGAGTTTTTAAAAGTCAAAACGATTGTCTTCGGTTACTCAAATTTAAGTATAGAACAAATCGATATCGGTGTTGATTTACTTAATGAAGCATGGAAAAATATTTAAATATTTTTATTCTAAATGTAAGCGCTTTATGATAAAATAGTTTTTGGAGGAAATGAAGAGAATATGAGAGTAGATGAGCATCCAATTTTAGATTTTAAACACAAAGAAAAAATAGCATTTTCTTATAACGGAAAAAAGATGTTTGGATATGTTGGAGATACTATCGCAGCTGCATTAGTTGATAATGGTGTAATGCAATTTTCAAAGAGCGTTATCCATGAGCGGCCGCGAGGTTTTTATTGTGCGATTGGCAATTGCGGTAGTTGCAATATGACAGTTAATTCAGTAGAGAATGTAAAAACATGTTTGACGCTCTTAGAAGAAAATATGATCGTAGAAAGCCAAAGCGATGAGGTGATAATCAATGATTGAAAAAGAATTGGTTATTATCGGTGGTGGACCAGCGGGTTTAAGTGCGGCTAAAGTGGCTTCTGAAGCGGGAATGAAGGTTGCTTTGTTTGAAAGAAGTTTTTCTTTAGGCGGTCAACTAATTAAACAAACGCATAAGTTTTTTGGTTCGGAATCTCAGTATGCCAGAGTAAGAGGGATTGAGATTGCGGATATTTTGATTAATGAGACTAAAAAGCATGATGTCGAGATTTTTTTAAACGCAACGGTTGTCGGGTTATATAAGGATAATATTATTACTGTTTATCAGAATGATGAATATTTTAAGGTGAAGGCTAAGGCTATTATAATCGCTACAGGAGCGAGTGAAAAGTTTTTAGCTTTTGAAAATAATGATTTGCCAGGTATCTATGGGGCTGGAGCAGTTCAAACTTTGATGAATATCCACGGGGTTTTACCTGGTAAGGAAGTTGTAATGGTTGGTAGTGGAAATATCGGTCTTATTGTCAGTTATCAGTTGATCCAAGCTGGAGTTAAAGTGAAAGCTTTAATTGAAGCTGCTGGTCATATCGGCGGTTATTTGGTTCACGCATCTAAATTAAGAAGATTAGGTGTTGATATCATAACCAATACGACTGTTAAAAAAGCCGAAGGTAATGGAAAATTAGAAAAAGTCATTACTGTAAAACTAGATGAGAAATGGCAAGAAATCCCAGGCAGTGAAGAAACGATTGAATGCGACGCCTTATGTATTAGCGTCGGTTTGAGTCCGCTTCATCAGTTATTAAGCATGGGTAATGCCAATATGTTATATGTAAATGAATTAGGTGGATTAGTTCCTTTAAAGACTTGTGATTATGAGACTTCAATACCTCATGTTTATGCATGTGGTGATGTTACTGGTATCGAAGAAGCTTCAAGCGCTATGGTTGAGGGTAAAATTGCAGGACTCATGGCTAGTAAGCATGCAGGATTCATTCATCCTAATTATGATAATTTAGAAGCTGAACTTAATCAGCAATTATGTGTATTAAGACAAGGACCATGTGGAGAAAAGATTAGATGTGGTCTTAAGAAGGTGGGGGAGATTTATGATTGAGAAAACTGGAGCAGCAACCATTGATTTAGTTAAATCT
>Ga0265295_1008110_pt1 | contig 11779 bp, 5 predicted proteins | sample Munlansysbiofilm_FD_192503 | JGI IMG/M metagenome (GOLD analysis project Ga0265295, IMG submission 192503) | Leachate microbial communities from a municipal landfill in Southern Ontario, Canada - Methane capture system biofilm | ecosystem: Engineered > Solid waste > Landfill > Unclassified ... | reverse complement strand
TGGACCACTAAATATACTTTATCACCAACCAAACAAAACTGTTTACAAGCATCTCCACTTTTCAAATTATGGTAAGTTTGAAGTGCAAAAGCAGCAGGAGCTTGCCTATATTGGGAGTTTACTGACAAATAGCGAAGGATAAACTGAATAATTTATTCTTTACTGGCAGGCATTGGAAATATTGATTAAATTGCGGGAGGTTTGTAATACATCAATATCTACTTATATATGCCAACAATATACGATAACATAGAAAAGCATCTAGAAGAAGGGCTAACAAAAACGCTGGAAACATCTAAACGTGCTGACTTTTGTATTGGTTATTTCAATTTGCGAGGATGGTGCAAAGTGTCAAAATATGTGGAAAAACTTGAAGGGGACTTTTTGCCTGATGAATTTGAAGATGACCAAAAATATCATTGTCGTGTATTGATAGGTATGCAAAGACTTCCTCAGGAATGCATAAAAGATTTTTTTTCAGGAAGTTATGAGTCTAAAATAGATAATAATCAAGCAATTGAATTTAAGAAGAAAGTAGCTCAAGAATTTAAAGATCAATTGATAATTGGAAATCCTACCAATCAAGATGAAAAGACTTTAAAACAGCTTGCTAAGCAATTAAGAAACAAAAAGGTAGTAGTTAAACTTCATCTTAAGCATACACTACACGCCAAACTATACTTAGGTTATCGTGACGATTATAGCAGTCCTATTGTTGGTTACGTTGGAAGCTCTAACCTTACATTTTCTGGAATATCAGGACAAGGTGAGTTAAATGTTGATGTGGTAGAAAAAGATGCAGGAAGGAAATTAGCCACTTGGTTCCAGAACAGATGGGATGATAGATGGAGTATTGACATAACAGAAGAATTAGCTGAAATAATTGAGAACAGTTGGGCAAGTGAAAAACTTTTTAGTCCATATCATCTCTATTTGAAAATTGCGTATCATCTTTCCCGAGAAGCAAGAGCTGGTATTTCCGAGTTTAAACTGCCAAAAGTATTTGATAATATTCTATTGCCCTATCAGCAAAGCGCTGTGCAAGTTGCTGCTCATCATCTCTACAAAAGAGGAGGAGTGTTGATTGGTGATGTTGTTGGATTGGGTAAAACATATACTGCGACGGCATTGGCAAAAATGTTTGAAGATGACTTTTTCTTAGAAACATTAATTATTTGTCCAAAAAACTTAGTGACAATGTGGGAAGACTATGTTCATTCCTATCAACTAAGAGCAAAAGTGCTTTCTATTACAAGGGTACAAACAGAGCTACAACATGAAAGACGCTATCGTTTAGTTATAATAGATGAAAGCCATAATCTTAGAAACAAGGAGGGAAAGAGATATCGTGCAATTCAAGAATATATTCAGCTGAATGAAAGCAAAATAATATTGCTTACAGCCACACCTTACAATAAAACCTATTTAGACTTAAGTAATCAACTCCGACTTTTTATTGACGAAACATATAATTTAGGCATTAGTCCTGAAAGGTATATTGAAAGTATTGGCGGTATAATTCAATTTTCAGCTAATCATCAAGTGCAAGAAACTTCTATATCAGCATTCGAGAAAAGCTTTTTCCCAGACGATTGGGCAGAGTTAATGCGTTTGTTTTTGGTGAGACGAACACGTAGTTTTATCAAAAATAATTATGCAATTCAAGATGATGAAAAACAGAGAAAGTATTTAGAATTTCCGAATGGCGATCGCTCCTATTTTCCTGATAGAATTCCAAAGAAAGTAGAATATGCATTTTGTCCAAATGATATGGACGACCAATACGCTCAGCTATATTCTGCTACAATTGTCGATATTATTGATGGATTAATTCTTCCTAGATATGGATTAGGGCAAGAGGGGTATGAGAATAAAAAAACTGTCATTGAAATATCGCATGAAGAGACTCTAATAAAAGAGAACTTAAGCCGTGCAGGAACTCGCTTAATTGGATTTGCACGTACAAATTTATTCAAACGTCTTGAGAGTAGTGGATACTCTTTTTTGTTATCTATTAGCAGGCATGTTCTTAGAAACTATGTTTTTATATATGCTATGGAAAATAATCTTCCATTTCCTATTGGTAAACAAGTGGCTGGAACTATTGATGATTTTATGTACACCGATAAAGATGCCGAAGAGATTGAAAAGGATAATGATGAAAATGATGAATCGTCTATAAAAAATGATTTCAAAATCCTTACTAAACCTGAAGAGTATTTAGCTCAAGCCGAAAAGTATTATAAATTTCTTGAAGAAAATTCAAAAAAATATGATTGGATTACCAGCAAGATATTTAATAATAATATGAAACAAGACTTACTTGAAGATAGCAGAAATCTCAAGAAAATATTGAATATTGGTAAAAACTGGAATCAAAAAAACGACAGACAATTAAATGCTTTAGATGATTTAATTAATATCAAACACAAAGGAGAAAAAATTTTAATTTTTACTCAATACTCCGATACTGCATATTACGTGTACAACTCTTTGAAAAAAAGAGGAGTTAAAAATATGGAGTGCGTTACAGGTGCATCAGAAAATCCAACGGCATTAGCATATAGATTTAGCCCACGAAGCAATAAAAGAGAACTAGAAAATGGACTAGAGATAAGAGTGCTTATTACAACTGATGTGCTGAGTGAAGGTCAAAATTTACAAGATGCTCACATTGTATTGAATTACGATTTGCCATGGGCAATAATCCGACTGATTCAGAGAGCAGGTCGTGTAGATAGAATTGGGCAGAAGCATCATGAGATTTTCTGTTATTCATTTCTTCCCGAAGATGGTATTGAAAATATTATTAATCTACGAGGACGGCTTTCTCAGCGAATTAGAGAAAATGCAGAAACTGTAGGATCTGATGAAGTATTCTTTGAGGGAGACCCTATCAACATAGAAGACTTATACAATGAAAAGTCTAATTTATTAGATGAAGACGAAGATCTTGAAGTTGATTTGGCTTCGTATGCTTTTCAGATTTGGAAAAATGCAATAGATGCAGACCCAAAATTGAGTAAATTTATTCCTGATTTGCCTAATGTGATTTTTGCAACTAAAAAAGGAGATGAATCACAAAGCAAAAACGGTTCAATCGTTTATACAAAAACCTCAAACGATAATGATGTTCTAGCATGGGTAGACGTAAATAAAAAAATTGTAACTCAATCGCAATTTGAGATATTGAAAGCAGTAAAATGCGGACCAGACGAACCTGCTCTTGAACGTTTTGAGGAACATCACGAATTGGTAAAAGCTGGACTAAATCATATCCAGGAGACAGAGTCTAAAATAGGAGGGCAGTTAGGAAAGAAAAACGGTGCAAGATATCGTGTTTATATGCGTTTGGAGAGATTCGCTGAAAAGAATGTTGGAACACTTTGGTTAACAGAAGAATTAAAAAGAGCCATACAAGATATTTATGATTATCCATTAAGAGAATATGCTCGAGAAACAATCAATAGACAGCTAAAAACAGGTGTAGACGACGAAGATTTGGCAAACTTAGTTGTAACACTTAGAGAGGACAACAAACTCAGTCTGATTAGCGAGGATGAATCAACTACAAAAGAGCCTCAAATAATTTGTTCAATGGGTTTAAGAATTAAATAATATGAAAAAAAGTCAATTTTCAGAATATGTTAAATCGTTCGATTTCAAAAACCTGTTCAATGAATTAGGTTGGGATAATTTTGACAATAATTTACCAATTGCTGTAAATGACGATGCATTTATGCTAAAAGGCATTGTTGAGAAAAAAGGCTTTGTTATTCTACATTGCCCACCCATGCCATCAGGAAAAATTCCATTGAGTTCTCTTCGTAAGCAGATTGAAGCAAAAGTTGTCAAGCATTATTTTGAACATTTAATAATTTATACCGACCAAGTTCAAAATCATCAGATTTGGCAAATCTCCATAAAAGAAGAAAATAAACCTAAACAGGTTAGAGAAGTATCTTGGTACAGCCATCAGGATACAGAAATTTTATTTCAACGCCTGAAAAATTTGTTGTTTACTCTTGACGAAGAAGAGCAAATAACCATTGTTGATGTTAAGCAGCGAATTTCAGAAAACTTCGCTAAAAATACAGAGAGTGTTACCAAAAAGTTTTATACCGAATTTAAAAAACAACATACTCTTTTTCTCGATTTTATTAACGGAATTGACGACCACATTGCCAACAAGGAAAACACCAACAAGCAATGGTATGCTTCATTAATGCTCAACCGCCTGATGTTCTGTTATTTTATTCAAAAAAAAGGCTTCCTAAATCAAGATATTCATTACTTGGGCAACAAACTAAATGAATCTAAACTGCATGCCGGAAAAGACAATTTTTACAGCTTTTATCGCAGTTTTTTATTGGAACTATTTCACGATGGTTTAGGCAAACCTGAGAAACACCGACACGAACATCCCATTGATTTAGGAAAAATACCTTACCTAAATGGAGGTTTGTTTGATGTACATGAATTGGAAAAACAATTTGAACAAATTAATATTAGTGACGAAGCATTTAACTCACTATTTAATTTTTTCGACCAATGGAACTGGCATCTCGACAACAGTATTGAAGCAACCGGCAGAGATATAAACCCTGATGTAATTGGATATATTTTTGAAAAATACATTAACGACAGGGCGGCAATGGGGGCCTATTATACTAAAGAAGATATTACAGATTACATTGGAAAAAATACCATTATCCCATTTTTGTTTGATGAAACGGAAAGAAACTACAAACAAGGCTTTACTGCGGACAGCGAATTATGGAGCACATTAAGTCAAAGTGGTGATACGTATATTTATGATGCTGTAAAAAAGGGAGTACCGCAAAATGGCGATTTATTTGCCGACCTGCCCAAAGAAATAAAATCAGGCTTTCAAGCTGATTTCGAAAACGAAATTGTACAAGAAAGAACTTCGCCCCATCTATGGGAAATACGAAAGGTTTGGAACACAAAAGCTCCGGAAGACATTGCTCTACCAACTGAGATTTACAGGGAATTGATTGAACGCAGAAAACGATATGCTGAAATAAAATCGAAAATTGAAGATGGTGAAATCAACCACATCAACGATTTTATAACCTTCAATCTAAATATCCGTCAGTTTACACAAGATTTTATTGAAAATACCAAAGATGCTGCCTTCATTCGGCATTTTTACAAAGCAATTAAAAAGATAACCATATTAGACCCAACTTGTGGTTCGGGTGCTTTTTTGTTCGCAGCAATGAATATACTCGAACCACTTTACGAGGCATGTATTATGCGTATGGAGCAGTTTGTTGCAGAAGAACCTAAAAAACACAAATTCTTTGAAGAAGTCTTACAAGAAGTAAACGCAGAGCAACATACAAATCTAAAATATTATATTTTCAAAAATATTATTTTAAACAACTTGCATGGCGTAGATATAATGAAAGAGGCGGTTGAAATAGCTAAATTACGCCTGTTCCTAAAATTGGTGGCTACGGTGGATGTAAACCCACGAAAAGACAATTATGGTCTAGAACCCCTGCCCGACATTGATTTTAATATTCGAGCCGGGAATTCATTAATTGGTTTTGCTACCGAAAAAGAATTACTGGAAACCATACGTAAAAAAGATGCCTTATTTGCACAAGATAAATTGGACGAGTTTAAAGAAGAATTCGACTTGGTTAGTAAAGCATACAGTCATTTCCAAAATGCACAATTAATAAACGACCAGGGAAGCGAGAGTTTCAAAACTGCTAAAGTTGATTTGAATAATCGTTTAAATATTCTCAACCATAAACTAAATATCTATCTGGCAGGAAATTATGGCATTACTGATGCCGCAGGCAAGCAGAAAAATAAGTACAAGCAATGGTTAGCTTCCCATAAGCCCTTTAACTGGTTTGCTGAATTTTATCAGATTGTGGCAGGTAATGAAGGTTTTGATGCGATTATCGGAAATCCTCCATATGTTGTCTATTCAGAAAAAAACTCCACATATGTATTAAAAGATTATGAGACATTGAAAACTGCAAATTTATATGCTTATTGTACAGAAAGGTCTTTTAGTTTGTTAAGTATCAATGGTTTTTTTAGTTTTATTATTCCTAATAGTAGTATTAGTGCTGATAAACTTTCACCATTACAGAAAATTATTACAAAACATAAAACATCTTGGATTTCAAATTATGCATGGCGCCCAGCAAAACTTTTCGAAGGGGCTAATATGCTTTTAGCTATCCTTATTGTTAGAAGAAGCATTTCTACAAAAACATATTCTTCTCAATACTATCGCTGGTATAATGAATATAGGAATGAGCTGTTTGAAAATATAAGTTACTTGGATAGTACTAAGCTAAAAATTGATGGTAGCATTCCGAAGTTAACATCTACAATTTATTACTCTATAAATGCTAAAATTCAAAAACAAAAGTTTAGTTGTTCAAGTTATGTTAAGCCATTCAAAACAAAGTTTCTGTTTTACTATTTCAGAGCTGTACTCTATTGGGTTAAAATTTTAGAGAAAATTCCAGTATTTAAAGAAGATGGCGTAAATAAAGTTACAGGTGAAATGAAACCAATGTACTTTGACAATGAAGCTCAAAAATACACTTTTATTTCTCTAATCTCCAGTAGCCTCTATTTTCTATATTACACAACTTGGTCAAGTTGTCAAGTAATCAATTCACGTGATTTTAATATTCAATTTGACTATAATGGGTTAACTGAAAAAACCCAAAATTCATTTGTTACGTTAGCAAAAGACTTAGAAGAAGATTATCAGAATAATAGCTCTATAATTAGAAGAAATTATTCTTCGAAAGGTCGTGAGTTTGTGATGGAAAAGCAATATTTCTATTTGAAAAAGTCTAAAAATATAATCGACCAAATCGACGTGGTTTTAGCACAACAATACGATTTTACAGAAGAAGAGTTGGATTTTATAATTAATTACGATATAAAGTACAGAATGGGCAAGACGTTGTTTGGAGAGGAAAATGGAGAGGATGAAGACGAATGAAAACCTGGGGCAACAAAGAAATATTAAAGTTAAATAAAACTGCTTATTTGTGTTCGCAGAAATGCCCGGCAGAAATTGTGCTTAAAAGTTACGATTGGGCAAAAGAACAAAGAGAAAAAGGAAATTGTATAGTTTGTGGAAATCATTCACAAATAGAAAATGATGTTTTTGAAATATTGCTAAAAGGGAGACAACCTTTAATATTGGTGCTGCCCAGAAATCTAAAGAAAAGGTGGGCACCTGAAATTTTAAATGCACTGAATCAAAATAGGCTTTTGGTTATTAGTCCATTTGATGACAATTCAAATAATAGAATAACCCGTGAAAATGCCATTAAGAAAAATGAAACTATTATTTCATTAGGAGATAAAATTGTTGTTGCCTATAAGTCTGAAAATGGACAATTGGATAACTTATTAAAAGGGTTTGTATTTGAGCAATTGTAAGTAACCAAATGGCAATTTAAATAGTAAATATAAAAATAAACAAACCATGACAAAAGACAAAATCAAAGACATCCTCGATACCCTGGATACTATTCAGGAACAGTTGCTTGCGCTGCCCGAGGATATGCTCCTAAACATTGATCCGAGAGACAATGAATCGCTGGATAATGGAGTAGCATTTATCAAAACGTTTAACAAGAACCTGACACAATTTAGCTTTTCAGCCACACAGTTGGCTGAACAGATTAAAACATACCTCAAAATCAACCCCGAAGAAGAGGAGGTGGAGCAGGAAAACAGCAACCGTCAAAAGCGTGACCGCATTATAAAAGAATTAGACAAAACAAGTCCGCATAGTCTGGAGGAGGATTTCACTTATAAGCGACCATTTGGTTTCGTGTTGGGAGATACTGCCATGAAAGGCCTTAAGACCTGGAAAAACCTCTACATTCATGTGCTAAACATTTACAGGAAGAAAGAACCCGACAGCTTTTTGAAGCTTCACTTGAATGAACGATTTATCAGTTCCCGGGGCAATCCCTTGTTTTCAAAAACCGGCAAAGAGCTGCGGGTAGCTGAGAAGTTGGCGGATGATTTCTACCTTGAGATAAATATGTCGGCCAACATGATCCGCAATGCCATCCGTGATGTATTGGAATACTTTGGTGACAAACCCATGGAAATGAAGGTTTATTTGAGAGAGGACAGGGATGTCCGAGATGGTACTGAAGGACATGATAAGAAAAGATTGAATTGATTTATAATTTATATGTCTTAAAAGAATGGGCATAAAAGACACCATTGAGGAGATTAATGAATACACCGAACTTGCTTACAGCATTTTGCAAAATGATACAAACTACTTTAGAGTTAAGAAAATAATCTCGAGAATTTTCCAAAACGACAGTGACAGTCGTTTTGAGACAATATGTTTTCGCCTTACAATCATAGATAATTATTATTCCACCCAAATGAATATGCGCTTTTTCGGAATTGACGATCTGGCTGAAAAAATAATGAAGATTGCAAAGGATGAAAAAACACTTCAATCAATGAGCTTTGAGTATCTTGAAGGCACCCATAAGGGAGGCAAAATGAATGATTTGTTTAATGGGACGTATGGAATAAATAAAAACGGAAACGAGGCTGGACAAGCAGCTTCACTAATTTCAAAATATTTGTACTTTCTGACTGATTACAAATTCCCTATTTTCGATAACCTTGTTAAGGTTTCATATAGATTAATAAAAATACGATACCCTGAATTGATACTTGAGGGTTTGAATGAGAAATTTTCAAATGCTTACTTTCAAAAGATAAGAGAATTGAACATTGTAACTGAAATCAATGACTATAATAAACTTGATAATTTTTTGTGGCTAATCAGCAAATTAACACAAGGAATTATGTCGTTAATTTTAGACAAAGGTCGTTATATCCATATCGTTAAGGATATAGAAATACCTAAAGGGACTAAGAGTGGGAAAGTCGACGAGTTAATTAGAAAATACATTGAAGAGAATATTGCAAGCTTAAATGACTTATTTAATGAGAATGAGCTTAAATTCATGAAGTATACTTACGGATTGATGCCTGTAAAGTAATCCGCGTTTTGACTAAAATGGAAACTCTGCCCGTTACTTTAAGAGTAGCTTCAATGCTTAAAAATTAAAAATTATGGATAATCCTGAAAAATTAAAAATACAAGAGAACCTTATTGAGAGATATAAATTATTTCTTAAGAAAGGAAAGAATAAGGGTGAAAACTACAAATGGGAAGCTATTGAACATTTTAGGAATCACTGGGACCTTGATGCACCCGATTTCCATAAGATGCTTCACGAATCATTCAGTAAACATATAAATCTATTTTATCCATATTCCTTGGATTTTATCAAAGATCTCGCGGAAAATAAACCTGACATAACTAAAAAAATATTTCAGGATCTTTATAATGAGGAAGAACTTTTACCAAATAGAATTGAAGCTTTTCAGAAAAAGATTAAAGAAGTCTACCCTGCATTAAAGGAAGAATTGGGGAAGGAAAACTATAATCATCATCAGGATGAAAGGGCAATTTCTGTATATCTGGCGCTAAAGTTTCCTGAAAAGTACTTCTTGTATATGTATTCATTTTACGAAGCATATTGCGAAGAAATAGGTGAAAAAATAGCTCCCGCCGGCAAAAGATACATTCATTATATAAAACTTACCAGCGAATTTAAAAATGAATTTGTAAGTGAAGATGAAAAGCTACTGTCTTTACAAAAAGGATTTACTCCTGATGTTAATTGGGATGATAGGAATCTGATTGTTCAAAACATTTTTTATACGATGTTTAGTATAGAAAAGGTACATTTACAGCCAACTGTAATTGAGCCCAATTACTGGCTTTTTCAGGGCAGTCCGAAAATCTATGACGTGGCCTCTTCCCTTAAGGCGAAAGCTCTACAATCATGGACCGTTTCAGCGCATAAAGATAAAATAAAGGTGGGCGACAAGGTCATCCTCTGGGCAACAGGAGACAATGCAGGATGTTATGCACTGTGTGAAGTTACATCCGAAGTTGAGAACCGTGAAAATGATGAAGCAGAACAACAATTCTACATTGATAAAAGTGAAAATGATAGCCACGATAGGGTTCATATAGTGGTGGAGCACAATTGGTGGGATCAACCTGTTTTAAAGCAACAAATAGAATCACTTCCGGAGTTTACTGAATTCGATGGAGGCAAACAAGGCACCAATTATGTGTCAACAAAGGCTCAATATGAAAAATTACTTGAACTGCATTGGGAGAGTGCACTAATTGAAAAAATCAAAGTCGTTGCTGATCGGGATAAACTTGAACAGTTTTTCAATTTGCTTTCAAGAGCTGTTGTTGAGTTCGATTTGGAAAATGACAATCCAGGTATTTCGTTTTCTACGCCCAAAAGTCCAACTAACTACATTTCTGCAACCATTGGCCAGCGCTATGTCATTTCTCTTGAGAATAAAACTTCGGAAACTCCTGCCGGGTTTGAGCTGGCATTAATCGCTGCAAAAGAACATAAAAAAGTATTTGAAAATTGGAAGGGATTTAAACAATTTGGCGATTTCAAAAGCCCATCTCCAAAAAAAAATCCACCACACTATGCTTATTATGATGGATCAGCCCTGCCGTTCAGCGAAGAATTGATTCAGGTATGGCTCTCCACCATAAAAACCGAATTAACCCGGGTTGGAATTTCAAGTACCCGCAAGTATCACAATCCGTTGTACTACAAAGCAGTGGTCGATGCGGAGTATCGTAATTACATTTTGGACAGAATTTTTAAATCAGAAAGCCACATGAATGATCAAGATTTAAACCAGATTTTGTATGGCCCTCCGGGAACAGGTAAAACGTATCACACAATCAATGAGGCCATTAAAATTGTTGACCCTGAATTTTATGATAACTTCAAAAATGATCGTTTGAAATTGAGGGAGCGGTTCAATCAACTAAAAATTAACGATTGGAAAAATCCTCAAAAAGGTCAGATTAGCTTTTGCACCTTTCACCAAAGTTTTTCTTATGAAGACTTTATTGAAGGCATAAAACCTGTTGTGAAAGGAGAAGATTCGCAGGATACAGATGGTGAATTAAAATACAGAATAGAGGATGGTATTTTTAAGCTTATTGCAAACCGGGCGCGACATTTTGCAAGTGGTGCTGCACAAAAAGATAAGCAAAGGATCCAGCTAAGTGAAGCTGAATACACTAAGGCTCAATTCTATAAAATTTCGCTTGGAGATATCAATGTTTCCGAGGACAAGGCAATATATGATTATTGTATTGAGAACAATTGTATTGCCATTGGTTTTATGGAGTCGTTGGACTTAACAAGTCTTGATGAAACAAAAATTTCCAGCCTTGCGGAAGAAAAAAAACTTGGCCGGTTTGAGGGGCAGGCGATGACCTATTTCATGCAGTATCTAAAAATTGGCAATTACATTGTTGTTTCAAAGGGCAATCGAAAAGTAAGAGCAATTGGAAAAGTAACCGGTGATTATTTTTATGAAAAGGACCCAGCCATTCAATACAATCACTTTCGCAAGGTTGAGTGGATAATTAAGGATGCAGATATACCTGTAGAGGAAGTTTATGAAAAGGCCTTTTCGCAGCAATCTATATATAAATTAAACAGTGATTGGATCAATAAAGAGTTTTTCGTACACCAACCAGCAAGTATAATTCCTGAAAAAGTTCCGAATTTCGTACTTATTATCGACGAAATAAACCGGGGGAATATTTCACAAATTTTTGGTGAGCTCATTACCCTGATTGAGTGTGATAAAAGGG
>Ga0265295_1008108_pt1 | contig 11785 bp, 13 predicted proteins | sample Munlansysbiofilm_FD_192503 | JGI IMG/M metagenome (GOLD analysis project Ga0265295, IMG submission 192503) | Leachate microbial communities from a municipal landfill in Southern Ontario, Canada - Methane capture system biofilm | ecosystem: Engineered > Solid waste > Landfill > Unclassified ... | reverse complement strand
CCTGGCCGAATGGCGCACCCATGCCGCCCGGCGCTATGTCGCCGCGACGCCCGCCAAGGAATAAAGAAACCGCCCTTCATCCATCCCGCCATGCATGAGCATGAACTGCCCGAACGCCCCATCCATGCTATCCTCGCTCGCGCAATGAGTGCCGGGGGAGGAAGACATGCGGTGGATAACAATGGCGGCGGTAGCATTGCTGCTGACCGCCGCGTCTCCGGCCTTTGCCTGGTTGGATGAAACCATGCCAGGAGACAAGGATTGGCCGGAGATTCCCGATCGGGCCGGCATGACGGCCTTTCTCGGAAACTGGATACCCGGCTGCAATAATGGGGCGTATCAACAGGCCGGAAACATGACCATCCATGACGATGGCCGGATCACCTTTGCCAAGGACAAGGAATGGATCCAATCCTATCGGGTGATCGAAACGACCCCTCATTATGTCGTGATTCTGACGCGCACCCCGGAATACGCGCCTTTCTTCTGGGCCCTACGGCCGCTGGGCGCACTCTTTCAGCTTCGCGGCACCCCCGAAATGCTCAAGATCGGCATCCATCAATGCCGAGCCTTTGTCGATGAGGCCCGAATGGAAAAAATGTGGGCCGCCAGCGATGCGGAACTGGCCGAACTCTGGAGAACCGACAGCACCTGCAATCCCCGCCTGACCAAGAAAAGTCCGTCCGATCCCTTTTGGGGTGAGTGGTGGGAGCAGGCCTGTGACTTCGACCGATGATACCCTTCGCCAGCCTGCGCATGCCGGGCGTAATCACCGGGCTCCTCATGCTGCTGACCGCTGCGTCTCCGGCCTTCGCCTGGCCGACTAAAACCATGCCGGGAGACGAGGATTGGCCGGAGATTCCCGATCAGGCCGGCATGACGGCCTTTCTTGGGGACTGGATACCCGGCTGCAATAATGGGGCGTATCAACAGGCCGGAAACATGACCATCCATGACGATGGCCGGATCACCTTCGCCGATGGCAAAGAATGGGACATGTCCTATCGGGTGATCGAAACCACACCCCATTATGTCGTGACTCTGGCGCGCACCCCGAAATACCCGCCCTTTTTCTGGGTCCTACGACCGTTGGGCGCACTCTTTCAGCTTCGCGGCACGCCCGAGATGCTCGAGATCGGCATCCATCAATGCCGCATCTTTGCCATCGATGAAGCCCGCATAGAAAAAATGTGGACAGCCAGCGATGCGGAACTGCTCGAATTCTGGAAAACCAACAGCGCCTGCAATCCCCGCCTGACCAAGAAAAGTCCGTCCGATCCCTTTTGGGGTCAGTGGTGGGGACAGGAGTGCGACTTCGGCCGATGATGCCCTTCGCCAGCCTGCGCCAGAACGAAAGGAAAAGGCCGGACCGGCGCAGCGGTGAAGATCAGCGCGGCGTCGGTTTCGGTAAACTCAGCACCAGATCGGTGACCCGGTCGTAAATGAACTGCACATCGTTGAAGCCCGGTTCCTTTTCGCGGCGGGAGGCTTCGTCCAGAATCGGTTCGATCTGGTCGAAATCCAGCGCGAACAGGTCCGGGCGGTTATCGATGAAAGGCGAGTTGAGAGTCTCGTCAAGCCGGATCACGAGATCTCTATCCATCACGACCAGAAAGGTGCCATCCATCAGGACATGGTTCGGACTGTGGGATATGGAGGAGAATTGTATGCGGGTCCGATACATGAGCGGGCGCCGCCCATCGGCGCAAGAAGTTCCGTTCCCTTCGAACAGCCGTTCCGACGGCAGCAGACGGACGAAAACACGCTCCGGATAGTCGTGATCTGCTCTACTCTGACCCCAGGCATAAATCGGCACCCACATGCACTCGTTCCAATGAAACGGGTAGTATGGAGCAATATCTACCAGCCAGGACCCATTCGGAAAACGGGAAGTCTCCTGCTCCCATAGACCAGGGGTCTGCCATTTATCTCCCTGCTTGTACGCTTCCTCGCGCGGTACCGAGACATCCTCGCCGGAAAAGAATGAAATCCGCCGGGCGCTCCATGCTTCTCTATCCGCGTGGCCGGTCATGAAGACCTTATAGATCAGCATGTCGCCATCGCTGCCCGGATAAAGATCCGCTCCTGTGTCGGTCTTGTGAATCCCGCCTCTCGGCAATTCCCGCCCCCACACATCGGGATAGGGAGGATAGAGCCGTTCCTGCGCCAGGATCGGCGATCCGACCGACACCAGCACCGCCAGCATCGCCAAGGCCGCGAGTCTTATCCCCATCATTCGATTCTTACCCTCCCCTCCAAGGGCCATGATCAGCGTACCGCCGGTTTCGGCTGACCCACCGCCAGATCGGTAATGCGGTCATGGATGAATTGCAGCGGATTGAAACCCGGCTCCACCTCGCGGCGACCGGCCTCTTCCAAGATCGGTTCGATCTGCTTCATATCCAGGATGACGATATCCTGTCGGCGATCGATGAAGGGGGACCGAAGCCGCCGGTCAAAACGGACCACGAAATCGTAATCCAGCACGGCCAAAAACGTGCCGTCCGGCAAGATGAAATTCAGATCGTTATAAAGATTGGAAAAGATCAGGCGGGTGCGATAGGTAACCGGCTGAATTTCTGGATCGCACCGATCTCCATAACCCTGGGCATCCATTTCGGACGGAAACAGACGGACGACCGCATAGACCTGTTTGCTTTTTGCGGATCTCTCGCCATAGACGGGGACAGGCAGACATTTTTCCCAATTGTCCGTCATCCACGCCGGCAACCATTGCCTGTCGAGTGCGTATCCGCCTGGAAATTCCAGCGCAATCCCTAGCCCGCGCGCGGTCTTGGCGGGCCACTTTCTTTTCTGCTGCGCCAACTCCTCCGCCGATGACGGCTCGATCTTGCCGGAGAAGAACTCCATCCGGCGCACCGTCAGCACCGCCGCCGGCCCTTCCCCGGTGGCGATGCTTTCATAAATCAGCATCTCGCCATTTTCGCCGGGAAAGACATGGACGTCCACGCCCGGATTTTCCCGCCCCGGCACCGGCAATTCCCGGCCCCACACATCGGGCAAAGGTGGCGGCTTCGGCTTGGCCACGCCCGCGCCAGCCATGATCAGAAAGGCCAATCCCGCCAGCGCCGCGATCCGGACGACGATCATCGTTTCCACCCTCCCCCCGCCATGAACGGAACCCCGCCGGCACGCGCCGAATCATGGGCGCTCCCTCGTGCCATATCCTGACGGATGCCCCGGCCCGTCTTGAACAACAAAGTTGGGAAAGGAAGAACGAGAATCGTGAAATAAAGACGCAATACGGGCGCCGCTATTATTATAGCGCCGTGCCACGGGCACGATCAAGCCGCGGCGCAACCCTCCCGCGCGGGGTCTCCGCCGGCCGGCGGGAAATATCCGCTCCACTTTCTATGCTGGAAAAGCATCGCGGCTTGCCCGCTCTTCCCGCCTGTAGGATCATTCAAAGCAGGGATGAGGGGGGAGGACTAAGATCATGCCGGCCTATATTGTTTCCTATGATTTGCGCCAGCCGAAGCAGAATCTCGAAAACCTTACGGCCAAGCTTGCCTCCTACCCGGTCCACTGGCCCTTGCAACCGTCGGTCTGGATCGTTTCCAGCCGGAAAACGGCGATCGAGATCCGCGACGATCTTCTTCCCTGCATCGATGCCGAGGATTCCCTGTTCGTCGGCAAACTGAGCGGACAAGCCGCATGGCGCGGTCATCCTGAGAAATTTTCCAAATGGATCAAATATCTGTGGTGACCGATCCGGCCCCAAAACGGACGAACCCCCCAGGTTTCCCTGGAGGGTTCGATGGTGGGCGCTACAAGGATTGAACTTGTGACCCCTTCCATGTCAAGGAAGTGCTCTCCCGCTGAGCTAAGCGCCCTGGTCACCACCGCCGGCCAAGCTAATTTCCATCGGTGGAGGCAGCGTTTTATCGTTATCTTCTCCCCTTTGCAACCCCAAAAGCGGGGCCCAGCCTCTCGTTCCTGGAAAAGCCCATCTCTCTTGGGCGGGGGATGACAGGCGCGGGCATTTGCACTAAACCAGTAGCTATGGACAGCCCGTCCCCTCCCTTTTCCGTTGACGCCGTGCTGGAGATCGTTTCCCCGTCCACAAGCCGCACCGCGCTGATTTTCGCCTCGCCGCACAGCGGGCGCGACTATCCGGATTCGTTCCTGGCCCAATCCGCGCTCGACCCCGTGAGTTTGCGCCGGTCCGAAGACAGCTATGTCGATGAATTGTTCGCCGCAGCGCCCCGTCATGGCGCGCCTTTGTTAAAGGCGCTGTTCCCCCGCGCCTATCTCGACGTCAACCGCGAACCCTACGAACTCGACCCGGCCATGTTCGACGGCCCGCTGCCGCCTCACGCCAACACCCGCTCGCCCCGCGTCGCCGCCGGGCTGGGCACGATCCCGCGCCAGGTCGCCCAAGACACCCCGATCTATCGCGGCAAATTGTCCCTGGCCGATATGGATCAAAGGCTTAAGTTCCTCTACGCCCCCTATCACGACGCGCTCACCCGCCTGATCGACGACACCCTGGCCCAATTCGGCTATTGCCTGCTGATCGATTGCCATTCGATGCCCTCGACCAGCGTTCCCACCGACCACGGGCCGGTCGATATCGTCCTGGGCGATTGTTTCGGCGCCAGTTGCGCCTCCGCCCTGACCGCCGGAACCGAACGCTTCCTTGCCGGTCTGGGCTATCGCGTCATCCGCAACCATCCCTATGCCGGCGGCTACACGACCCGGCATTACGGCTTTCCCGTCCGTGGCGTTCACGCCCTGCAGATCGAGCTTAACCGCGCGCTTTATATGGACGAAGCCACGCACCGCCGCTCCGCCGGCTTTTCCCGTCTGGAAACTCACATGAACGCATTGATCGCTTTTCTCGCCGGACTGCCGGCGCTGGATTTCCGGCCATGACTCTTGCGACATCGCTGCCCGTCCAGCTCAGAACCGCGACCGAGGAAGACATGGCCGCCATTCTGGCCATCTATTCCCATTACGTCACCCGCACCTTCGTCTCGTTCGAAGAGGTGCCGCCCAGTCTGGAAGAGATGCAGGCAAGACGGCGGCGCACGCTTGGCCTGGGCCTGCCCTATCTGGTGGCGGAAAGCGATGGCGAGGTAATGGGTTACAGCTATGCCGGCCCGTTCCGCCCGCGTTCGGCCTATCGCTACACGTTAGAGGATTCGATCTATGTCTCGCCGATGATCCAGCGCCGGGGCGTCGGGGCGCTGCTGCTGTCAGGACTGGTGGAACGCTGTACCCAGTTGGGCTACCGGCAGATGATCGGCATCATCGGCGATTCCGCCAACCAGCCTTCGATCGGCCTGCACCGCAAGCTTGGCTTCCGCCAGGAAGGCGTCCTGCGCGGGGTGGGGCTTAAAAGGGGCCGCTGGATCGACGTCGTAATCATGCACCGCCCGCTAGGCAGCGCTAGCGAGGGTCTGCCCGGCCCGGATCAGCCCGGCCTCAAGCCCGGTGGCTGAACTATCGCTCATGGATCGGAGGGGGCATTTTTAAGAAGAAAGGGCCGTAGTTGCCTACGGCCCCAAGTTTTAGGGAGGAAACGTCCAAGAAAGGCAGACAAAAGGACTGTCATAGACCGCCCCAATTGGCTGCAAGATCAGGCATAAGGCAAAAATTGCTGCGTTGCAAGAGAAAAAAACCGGCCCGACTATTTGGTCGGTGGATAACCCCGTCCTCCTCTAGCCCCCCTCCATCCCTTCATCACCCCACCCGCCATTCCTGGCACGCCGTTTGCTTTCCTCTTCATCGAGACCCATCTCGAAAGAGAAACGATGCGCGTATCCTTCCTCCTCGCCCTGACCTTGCCGCTTCTTGCCGGGCTGACCGCCCGCCCCGTCCAAGCCTTTGATCCCGCAGAGGTTTGCTCGCTCGAAACAGCGCGTCAGGAACGTATCCAAGGCATCCCCCACCGCCTGCTGCATTCGATCGCCCTGGTCGAATCGGGCCGCTGGGACCCCCGGCGAGAGGAAAGTTTTGCCTGGCCCTGGACGGTCATGGCCGAGGGCAGGGGGCGTTTCCTGCCCACCAAGGCCGAAGCCATCGCCGAGGTCCAGAAGCTGCGCGCCAAAGGCGTTACCAACATCGATGTCGGCTGCATGCAGGTCAATCTGCGCGCCCACAAGGACGCCTTCCGCGATCTGGACGAAGCCTTTGACCCGGCCAGCAACGTCGCCTATGCCGGACGTTTCCTGTCCTCTCTCCACGACAATGCCGGCGATTGGAGCGTCGCTGGTTCCTATTACCATTCCCAGACGCCCGACCTGGCCGCCCGCTACAAGGCCAAGCTGATGGCCCGCTGGAACAACGAAAAAACCCGCTCCGCCGGCGCGCCGGTCGATATCCGGCTGGCCTCGGTCTCGGCCGATGAAAGATTGCCGCTGGGCCTGCGCTCTTTGCGCATGGCGTCCGCACCGGCGGCGCGCGCCGTCGATCCGATGCTGGAACAAAACCGCAAGCGCGCCGAAGCGCAGCAAAAGCTGGATGCGGAACGTCAGGAAGCCAAGCGCGTCGCCGACGCCTACCGGCAGGCAAAGCTGGAAGAATACCGTCAGCGGCGTCAGCAGCAGCCCCAGAACCGGGGTTGACCGGCCCAAAGACTCTACGAGCAGGCGTTCTTCGGGGGTTTTTACCCCCGATCCCCTAATCGGGAGGCCGCCTCCCGAACCCGCCGATTTTTTACACTCTATTGAAACAATGAAGAAATCGGAGGTCGGGGACCCTGGCCTCCGGGCGGGCACGGGCGGCAGCCCGACGTTGAGGTGGAATTGCCCTTCAGTCCGTCGAAGCCTCATCTCAGCCATGCTCTGTAAACAAGGCTGAACCGGCGGCTCAACCGGCCTGGGGCTGTTTCGCCAACGCCTCCAGCATCGGGACGGTTACCAAGGTGACGCCGCCTTCGGTGCGGTAAAAACGCTGCTCGTCGGCTGCCGCATCTTCGCCCACGACCAGCCCCGGCGGAATCTCGCATCCCTGATCGATGATGGCCCGGCGGATCCGCGCCTTGCGCCCGATCACCGCCTTGGGCAGCACGACCGAATCCTCGACCAGGCTGTAGGAATTCGCCCGCACGTCCGAAAACAGCATGCTGCGCCTTATCAGCGCGCCGGAAACGATGCAGCCGTCGGCGACCATCGAATCGACCGCCATGCCGCGCCGATCATCGGAATCAAAGATGAATTTGGCCGGCGGATTGCGCAGCATCTCGGTCCAGATCGGCCAATTGTCATCATACATGTTCAGGCCGGGCGTGATCCGGCACAGATCCATGTTGGCCTCCCAATAGGCGTCCAGCGTGCCGACATCGCGCCAATAGGCGACTTCGCCGCCGCCATCCATGATGGTCGAATCCTGGAACCGGTGCGCCATCAGCCGGTGCCGTCCCAGCAGCGACGGGATGATGTCGCGGCCGAAATCATGGTTTGATCCCAGAAGCTCCGCATCCTCCTCCAACAGCCCATACAGGAAACGGGCGTTGAAGATGTAGATGCCCATACTGGCCAAACACAGATCCGGGTTGCCCGGCACCGGTTCAGGATCGTCCGGCTTTTCGGCGAAACGGACGATTCGTCCGCCGGGCTGGATGCTCATGATGCCGAATTCATTGGCCTTGGCGCGCGGCACCTCGATGCAGGCGACGGTGACGTCGGCCTGTTTGACGATATGTTCGGCCAGCATCTTGCCGTAATCCATCTTGTAGACATGATCGCCGGCCAGGATCAGCACGAAATCGGGCGCATGGCTGCGGATGATGTCCAGATTCTGGAACACGGCGTCGGCGGTGCCGCGATACCAGTTCTCGCTTTCGGTCCGCTGCTGGGCCGGGATCAGTTCGATGAACTCGCCGAACTCGCCGCTCAAGAATCCCCAGCCGCGCTGGATGTGCTGGATCAGGCTGTGCGCCTTATACTGGGTCAGCACGCCGATGCGGCGGATGCCGGAATTGATGCAATTCGACAAGGCGAAATCGATGATGCGGAACTTGCCGGCGAAAGGAATAGCGGGCTTGGCGTGCCAGTCGGTAAGAGCTCTCAACCGCGCTCCTCGCCCTCCGGCGAGAACCAACGCCAGGGTCCGGCGTAATTTCTGTGGAATATTGATATTCGATTCAGGGACACCGACGTCTAATTTCTGCATTCTTCCGGCCTCTTACCCGTCATTCGAGACAGATTGCAAAAATATTTAAGGACCAGAACGAACGGTTTACCCCAAACAGTCTTTCGATTATTTCGATCTTTTCCCCGTTCCGTACTGGCGTCCGACTTTTTTTCTCGTCCTGATGACAGTATGGCAAAACTGGACTAAACTTGCATCATTGATGATCGGTGCGGGAGAACGGTCATGAAAATCCTGTTCGCGGTTCCCGAGCTGTATCCCCTGGTCAAAACCGGTGGTCTCGGCGACGTCGCAGCCGCCTTGCCGCCTGCCCTGGCGCGGGCCGGGGCGGATGTGCGCGTGCTGATGCCGGCCTATCGCGGCCTGGCCGAACAGAGCCGCGCCAAGCCTGTGGCCGATCTTGGCCAGCCGCTGGGGGCAGGCCCCGCCACCCTGCTTGAAGGCCGCATTCCGGATAGCGGCCTCGCTTTGTGGCTGATCGACAATCCGGCCTTGTTCGACCGCGATGGCGGGCCTTATCTGACGCCCGATGGCGCCGATTGGCCGGACAACGGCCTGCGTTTCGCGCTGCTGGGCTGGGCGGCGGCGCGGCTGTCGCGCACCGACAGCCCGACCGGCTGGACCCCCGACATCGTCCACGGCCATGACTGGCAGGCCGGGCTAACCGGCGCTTATCTGAAAAGCTGGGGGGTGAAACGACCCGGAATCGTCTTCACCATCCATAACATGGTCTATCCCGGCATGTTCCCGCCCGACATCCTGCCCCGTCTGGGGCTGCCGGAATCCTATTACGGCATCGACGGGTTGGAATATTGGGGCCATGTCTCCTACTTAAAAGCGGGGCTGGTCTTTGCCGACAAGCTCACCACCGTCAGCCCGACCTATGCGCGCGAAATCACCACCACGCCTCATGGCTGCGGCATGGAAGGCATCCTGGCGGAACGGACACAGGATCTGACCGGCATCCTGAACGGGGCCGATTACGCGGTCTGGAATCCGGCGGACGACCCGGCGATCGAACGGACCTACGATGATTCCGACCTCGAAGCGGGCAAGGCCGCCAACAAAGCGGCACTGCAACGCCGGCTCGGCCTGCCCGAACAGCCCGACGCCCCCTTGATGGCGGTGATCAGCCGGCTTTCGGAACAAAAGGGCATGGATCTGCTGCTGGCCGCCCTGCCCGCCCTGCTGGCCCAGGGCGCGCAACTGGCGCTGCTGGGAGCCGGCGACAAAAAGCAGGAGGACGCTTTTACCGCCCTGGCCGCCGCACGCCCCGAACAAGCCGCCGTGCATATCGGCTATTCCGAACCCTTGGCGCACCAGCTGATGGCCGGTGCCGACCTCTTCTTGATGCCGTCGCGTTTCGAGCCCTGCGGCCTGACCCAGATCTACGCCATGCGCTACGGCACATTGCCGGTGGTGCATCGCACCGGCGGACTGGCCGACACCGTGACCGACGCCGGCTATGACAGCCTGCTGACGGGCGCGGCCACCGGCTTCGTCTTTGAACAACCCAGCGCCGCCGCCTTCCAATGGGGGGTCGAACGCGCATTAGCGGTCTACCGCACCCAGCCGCAGCAATGGCGGCGCATCCAGGCGGCAGCCCGTCAGCGGAATTTCGGCTGGGATGCCGCCGCAGCCGATTATCTTTCCCTCTACCGGCAGATCAGACCATGACCGTCATCGTCACCGCATCTTCAGCCGGCGTCGTCCCTGACGCCGGCTATCCCGGCCTGATTGCCGATATCGGCGGTACCAATGTCCGATTCGCCCTGGTCGACGCGCTGGGCGGGATCCATGAACCCGTCACGCTGAAATGCGCCGATTACGCCAGCCCGGTCGATGCCGCGCGGGTCTATCTCGCCCAGCGTCCCGAAGGACGCCCGACGGCGGCAGTCTTCGCCGTTGCCTCGCCGATCACCAGCGACCAGGTGTCGATGACCAATCATCCCTGGAACTTTTCGATCGCGGAAAGCCGGGAAGCGTTGGGGTTGGAGCGGTTCGAGGTCATCAATGATTTCGCCGCCGTCGCCCACGGTTTGCCCGCCTTCACCGATGAAGACAAGGCGATCGTGAACCGGGGCGAACCCCATGATCACGCCCCGATCGCGCTGCTGGGACCGGGAACGGGTCTGGGCGTATCGGCCCTGGTGCCGTCCGGCGCGGGACGCTGGACCGTGGTCGCGGGCGAAGGCGGCCATACGACCCTGCCGGCCTGCGACGACCGGGAAGCCGGTTTGATTGCCTGGCTGCGCCAACGGCACGGCCATGTCTCGGCCGAACGGCTCCTATCCGGACCGGGACTGGTCGCCATCCATGACGCGCTGCGGGCGATGATGGATCTGCCGCCCGAATCCGTCACCCCCGCCGATCTGTCCCGCCGCGCCGCCCACGGCGAGTCCTTGGCCAAGGACGCCTACGACATCTTCTTCGCCCTGCTGGGCACCTTCGCCGGCAATGTCGCGCTGATGCTGGGGGCCAAGGGCGGCGTGGTGCTGGCGGGCGGCATCCTGCCCCGGGTTCTTCCCGCCCTCTTATCCTCGCGCTTCATGGTCCGCTTCGTGGCCAAGGGCCGGTTTGAAGGCTATCTGCGCACCGTCCCCGTCTCGGTGCTGACCCATCCCTTCCCCGCCTTCCCCGGCCTGGCGCGGCGGTTGATCCTGCCGGTGGAATAAGCGGGGCCGGCCCTGACCGCCTTTCCCGGCGTCAGCTCCGTTCCAACGACAACGGCGCGGCGTGGGCGAAATCGCGCCCTGCTGGGGACTGGAACACGCTCAAACCGAATTCGGGCAGGATGGCGATCAGATGGTCGAAGATGTCCGACTGTATCGCCTCATAGGCGTTCCAGTCGGTCGTGTTGGTGAAGCAATAGATCTCCAGCGGCAAACCTTCAGGCCCCGGCGGCATCTGGCGCACCAGCAAGGTCATATCCTTGCGGATCAAGGGATTGCCGATCAGATATTGTTCGACATAAGCGCGGAAGACGCCAAAATTGGTCATGCGCCGGCGATTGCCGGGTGTCTCGGCAGCGGGCCCCAACTGGGCGTTCCACTCTTCCAGTTCCCGGGTCTTGCGCGCCATGAAATCGGTCAGGCGGCGTAAGTGCGCCAATTGCTGGCGCTCCGCATCGGTCAGAAAGCGCACCGTGTTCTGGTCGATATAAAGCGAACGCTTGATCCGCCGTCCGCCCGATTCGGTCATGCCGCGCCAGTTCTTGAACGGTTCAGACACCAGCTTGCGCACGGGAAAGGTGGTGTAGGTGTTGTCCCAGTTCTGCACCGTCACCGAATAGAGCGACAATTCATTCACCGTACCGTCGGCGTTCATCGACGGCATTTCGATCCAATCCCCGACCCGGACAATACCGGTCGAGGAAATCTGGACCGACGCCACCAGCGACAACAGCGTATCCTGGAACACCAACAGCAACACAGCGGTCAAAGCGCCCAAGCCGGAGAGCAGGATCAAAGGCGAGCGGTCGATGATGGCAGCGATCATCAGGATGGCGGCCAGGCCATAGACGACGATCGTGACCAGTTGGATAGCCTTTGATCGAACGGCCCGAATTGCCTTGCCGGCGCTGCCATAATTTTTCGACCAGCTTCAGCGCCGCCGAAACGGCCATGGCGACAACCAGGATGTTAAAGGCGTGGGCGGTGTTGCGCAC
>Ga0265295_1008104_pt1 | contig 11790 bp, 8 predicted proteins | sample Munlansysbiofilm_FD_192503 | JGI IMG/M metagenome (GOLD analysis project Ga0265295, IMG submission 192503) | Leachate microbial communities from a municipal landfill in Southern Ontario, Canada - Methane capture system biofilm | ecosystem: Engineered > Solid waste > Landfill > Unclassified ... | reverse complement strand
CTATTTTTCTGCTTTCAGTCGCGGCGCAGCGGGCATTGGCGGCTGCCCCTTTCATTACGGAATGGCGCTCCGTTTCCTTTGAAACGGCAATGCCGGTGTCTGTTCCAAAGGATGCTGGTCTGGACGCGGTTACCGTTTCCGCGCCGCCTGATGCCGCGCCGGGCAAGGCTTTGCTGGAGGTTGCCCTGGTTGCCGTGTCCGGGGACATGCGAGCCAGCCTGGGCGACGGCGATCAAGCGGTCACGGACTATGTGAAGACAACCTTTCTCGGGGTCTCCGGAGGCGCTGAGAAGCCCGTACAACGGAACTTCCTGGGCCGCACCGTGTCCGGAAAGTCTTTCTCATCGAAGATACCCTCGCCCAGGGACATGGAGCTTTATCTCGTGCCTCTCTCATCGGGTGATTCCCTGGCGGTTGCCTTTTCCGGGAGCAGGAGCGTAGCGAGTGAGGATTTCCAGGCGTTCATCGCCAGGGTCGCCGCTACTTTCCGCGAGGCGGGGGTGAAAACCCAGTCTGAATAAGCCGCATGGGGGAAAAGGAGGTGATGCGTCCTTTCGCTGATTGTTTCAAAGAAATGTTGCAATGGTCCAATTATATTATCGAAATGGAGGAAGAAATGAAAAAGGTCCTTATCGCCCTGATGTGTGCTCTGCTCATCCCTGTTTTCGCCAATGCCGCCGCCCCTCCGGGCAACACAGTCAAGAAACTGTCCTGCAGCGATGTGAAGTCCTTCAAGGATGTGTCTCCCCTTAACTTCAGCAAGATAAATTCAGCGGGCGCCAAGCGCAGCAAGGATGGAAAAAAGATCGAGGTCTATCTGTCCAATGGCAATTTCACGGTGGAACAGATGTCCAGCGACATGGTTCTGCCGCTGAAGAACAAGAAGGATTTCATAGTGGTGATAACGTTCCTGAACGGTCCCAATCCCGTTGTCGACGGAACCTATTCCCCCAAGGCCGGCTACGGCAAGCCCCTCTGGAGCTATGGGGCGGTGAGGATCCTGTCCGGACCAAAGGGGACCACGCTTTCCTTCGGGTCCAATGAAGGCAAGGCGACGATCAAGGGCGTTCCTTCGGGGAAAATATCGGGAACCTTCGATTTCCAGAGGAAGAACGGCGCCAAGGTCATGGCCGAGATGTCCGGAGCGTTCAATGTCCCTCTGACCATCTCCAAATACTGATTTTCGGCCCGGAAGGATTTCACGGTCCTATCTCCACCCTCGGATAAATGGAGAAGGGGCGCGACTGGTTCCGCGCCCCTTGTCCATTTCAAACCGATTCATGCGGGTTCGGTGGATGGGGGTGGCGGCGCCTTACCTTTCAGGGGCCGCCTCTTCCCGGGAAAAAGGTTTCTCTTTGCGCGGCGGCGCCGGCATCTTTTCCGGGGCTATTTCCCCCAGATATCTGGGAAGTTCAATCCCGGCCATTCCGGCTACCTCATGCAATGGCGGCAGGCTTTTTATCAGTCCTGAAAGAAAATTCGCCGTGGCGCCGCCTTCGGCGCCTCCCCCGGCCGGGTCCCAGACCGTTACCTTGTCAATCTTGATGTTTCTGATGGCTTCCACCTGAAGCTGGACGATCTGTTCGATCTTTTCCGTCATAAGGAGGGTGGCAGCCGCCTTGGCGTCTCCGTTGCAGCCCTTGACCAAGTCAAGGTAACCCACCGCCTTGCTTTCCAGCACCTTTCTTATTCCCTCTGCTTCGGCCTGGTACTTGAGAAGGATGGCGTCGGCCTGGCCTCTGGCCTCGCGGCGCATCTTCTCGGCCTCGGCTTCGGCGGCTATCTCGATCTTCTTCTTGTTGATTTCCTGGCGCACCACCTCTTCCGCGTTTAGCCGCTCCTGTTCAGCCTTGTACTGGGCCTTCTGGATTTCTACTTCGGCCTCCCTGCGCGCTACCTCGCCAATTTGCATCGCGGACGCCTGCTTTACGGCCAGTTCGGCATTTGCCCTTGCGATATCCGCCTTGGCGCGGTTTTCGCCTTCCATGGCCAGCGCCTCCTGCTGCTGGACGAATATGCGTCGATCCGCCTCGGCCTTCTTTTGTCCCTTCGCCGATTCCGCTACGTTTTCCGCCACCTTTATTTCCTTGTCACGGTTGGCGGCAGCCTCCCCGATGGTTGCTTCCGTTTCCTGCTGCTGTACAAAGACGCGCTGGTCCGCCTCGGCTTTTTTCTTGCCTTTTTCGGATTCCGCCACGTTTTCAGCAACCCTGATTTCCTTTTCCCTGGTTGCCTCGGCTTCTCCAATGGCGCCGAATTTTTCCTGTTCCGCCACATCGATCTTGGCCTGGTTGATGGCCTCCGAGGCCGCTTTCTTGCCTATGGAATCGATATAGCCTGATTCGTCGGTGATATCGGTGATATTTACGTTAATGAGTGACAGGCCGATCTTGTTGAGCTCCGGAGAAACGTTTTTGCGGATCGACTCCAGGAAGCTTTCCCGATCCTGGTTGATCTGCTCAATGGTGAGGGATGCAACAGTGAGGCGCAGCTGGCCGAAGATTATCTCCTTTGCCATTTCTTCTATCTGCGTCTGGGTAAGATGGAGAAGCCGTTCCGCGGCGGCCGCCATAACCTCCGGTTCGGTGCTGATGCCGACGGTAAAGGTCGAGGGAACGTTGATTCGGATGTTCTGCATCGACAGCGCCTTCTGCAGAGGAATATTGATGGTCATCGGCGTCAGGCTGATGTAGGCGTAATCCTGTATCAGCGGCCAGATGAAGGCGCCGCCGCCATGGATGCAGTTGGCGGACTGGCCGGCCCCCACCTTTCCGTAAATAACGAGGATCTTGTCCGATGGACAGCGTTTGTAGCGGGAGGCGAGGTAGAGCAGGGTAGACACTACCAGAATGAGAAGCGCTGCAAGGGGGATACTCCACAGGTTGAACATAACTACTCCTTTCATTATTCTTCAGGTTCCACCACAAGTATGTTTGCTCTTACGTCAACTACGCGAATGGTTGTTCCCGTAGGCAGTTGCGCGCCGTTTTTCTCTATTGCGTCGAATTCCCGCAGGCGGTTTCGGAAGTTGATGCTCACCCGTCCGGTCCCCCCTTCCCGAATTGTCAGGTAAACCATGCCCGTGCAGCCGACTGCGTCCGCTGTTTTGAGTGTGCCGCTGGATTGCAGACGGGAAGCCAGACGGAATATCCTGCCGATGATCCACACCGAGGCCATCCCGGCCGCGGCCGCGCCGGCAATGGAAACGGCCGCCCCGGCATGGCTTTGCCGGAACAGGGCGAATCCCACCAGTCCGAACATCATGAAAAAGGCGGAAAGCCCGTGCAGGGAAAGGACGCGGAATCCGGCGTCCGAGTCGGAGTGTCCGATGTCGTCTCCGACATCGCCGTCGACACCGATGTCCGTATCCATTTCGCCGCCGATAAACTGGATGACAAGCTTTACCAGGACGAAGAAGCCCCCGATAACGGCACACGTCAGCAGGAATATCTCCATACCGCTGAAAGAAGAAAGAGACTGGGTCACCGCAACCTCCATGTTCAATATTTTCCGGCGCGCGTTCCATGGCAAGGCGGTTTGCGCCTTGTGCGTGGACGGGAAGGATGTGGGGCTGTTGATTAGAAATTAATATATGGTCTGTATCAATGGGTCTGCCGGGTTATATAACACATATACGTATTGGATATCATCATAATTGTTGGAGGAGAATGCCTCAAACACTGAGAGCCCGCCTTGTCGGGTCGGGCTCTCAGTCCGATGATGCATGCTTTTTCGTAATCTATTCAGCATATAGAATTTTCTGTCATTCCCGAGGCTGTAATCGGGAATCCAGAAGGGTTTTCATTTGAAAGCCATGGATGCCCGACAAAAGCACTCGGGCATGACAGACGCTTAATTGACAGTTTTTTATCCTGAATAGTTACGCTTTTCCCGTTCCTGCCTCAGATGAAGCGTTTCACAATGCTGTCAGTGATTTCGTCCAGATTCTCAGGAGTCGCTCCTATCCTGGCGGCGGTCTCCATGATTTCGGCCTTTTTTTCCGGGAGGTGGGCATCCGCGAGACGTGATATTCTCCCGAGCCGCCTGCCAAGCTGGTAGATGAACCTGCTTTCCGGATCCATGGTAAGAAATTCCCAGACAAGATTTGTCATCCCTTTAATCGCGCCTGGCAGGCGGCCTTCCAGTTCCGGGAAGAGGTTGAGTATGTGGTCGCTTACCAGGTACCCAGTCACCCCCTCCAGGATGTCGAGAAACAGCAGTATCTCTTCCGCAACCAGGATATCCGGACACTTGCTGAACCGGCCGGCGCGGACTTCATCAGCCAGGGGGATGCTATCGGGAATGGCAAGGGTCCTGAGCCTTATGAAATCCGGGTTTATCCTGTTCATGACGGCGGCGGTATCCTGGGCGTGTTCGCGCCACAGCCGGCGGCCTCCCAGCCCGGGCATGTAGTACTCGGACAACTCTATTCCCGCCGATATGACCTTGAGCCCCGCCCTCACATGCTGCTCGCTGGTTACGCCCTTGCGCATCAGTGCGAGAACATCGTCACATCCCGATTCCATGCCGATATGTATCCGGTTGAGTCCGGCATCTTTAAGTATCTCCATTTCTTCGGGGGAGAGGCGCTCAATCGTGTCAGACCGGCTGTAGGATGTAATCCTCTTCACGGTGGGAAAGAGTTCCCGCAGGCGCTTCAGGATGATGAGAAGTTTCGCCGGACGGACGGTCAGGCTGTCCGCGTCCTGGAGAAATACGGATTCCATGCCTGATACGAACCAGGCCAGGGCGGCGCGGAAGGGCGCTGTTTCCTCCGGAGGCAGTGCGTTGAACACCGTCGTAACGTCTTCTTCAAGAAGGAAGCTCGCGCCTGAGGAGATCAGCGAGAGTGTTTCCACATGGCGGGCTATATCCTCCAGATCTTTCAGTACGTGCTCAACCGGGCGCATGGAGAATCGCGTCCCCTTGTACACGGGACAGAACGCGCAGCGGTTCCAGTGGCAGTTTCGGGTGACCCTTATTAGTAGGCTGTATGCCTCGCTGGGCGGGCGGATGGGCCCCTGTTCAAATCCATCATATGCCGGTAGTTTGATTTTTGTGTCCATGGAGAAAGTATCCGGGATAATCGGGCAAAAATCCATCATGTTTTTCGCTAATTGTTATCGCGGGAAATTTTTCGGGATGGGTAGTTGGTGGCGCGTATATCCCGTTTCATGACTCCGTTTTGATTCCTAAACGTTTCGTTGTAAAAAAACCCTCCGCATACCCGCAGGAGGATTTTTTTACGGGAGCGTCTTGTGCTGAAAAGGAAAATTGCCTTATATTGGGCGGACTGAAAAGGAAAGGGGATACAGATGGGAAAATGGAGAAACACGCTTGGACTGGTAACGGCAGTCTCTTTTGCGCTTCTTGCCGTGGCGAATACGGGCAAAGCCTTTGGCGCCGCATCGGCGCAGGATGAGTATGAGGCAAAAAAGAGAACGATTGTTACCGCATATTCCGGACAGTCGCCTGAAGAATGGGGAGAGATGGTAACAGGGGTCAAGACGTCACTGGCCACGAAAGAGAAGGTGGTGGCCCTGACCTTCGACGCATGCGGAAGTGCCAAAGGGAAGGGCGTTGACATGGAGCTGGTCCGTTTTCTCGACAATGAGAAAATACCCGCAACCCTCTTTATCAACGCCCGCTGGATAGACGCTAACCCGAATCTCTTCCTGGAACTGGCCGGGAATCCGCTGTTTACCATCGCAAACCACGGTCTGATGCACAGGCCGGCATCGGTGAACGGAAGATCGGTCTACGGCATAAACGGCACAAGTGATGTGGGCGAGCTGGTGGACGAGATTGAATTGAACGCAAGGAAGATAGAAAAGCTCACTGGCAAGAGGCCGGTCTACTACCGATCCGGCACCGCCTATTATGACGAGATCGCGGTGCGGGTGTCGGAGCGTCTGGGCCACAAGGTAATCGGATTCTCCGTACTCGGAGACGCCGGCGCGACATATCCCGCGGACAAGGTTACCGCGGCGCTCCTCTCTTCCTCGCCAGGTTCCATCGTCATCCTCCACATGAATCATCCGGAGAGCGGAACAGGGAAGGGGGTCATGGCCGCCGTGCCGCAATTGCGAAAGAGAGGCTTCCGTTTTGTACGCCTTTCGGATTATCCACTGGAATAGTTATAAAAAGGATGGCAGAGAGCGTTCTGAATGATTTTCCGGTTCCCCACTGAGGCTGCCTCGGTGTTTCAGATTAACCGCGGACCTTTTTTCGCACTATCCGGAATAATCGGAGGTGATGGAGTCAAGTTGTTTCAGATCATCGCCGACTGTCTCATATCAATCCCGCGAAACTGCGTATGCGATGATTCTGCCAGACGCCGCACGTTCCCAGGCAAATGCCGGGCTGATGGTTAGCCGGCATTAGCCAGCCTCGCTGCCTCCATGGTTATTTCAGAAGTGACCTGTGACATCTGTTCTGTGGATTGTGTCACCTGCATCATCAGTTCGGCTGTATTGGCGAAGTCGTTGGAAGCTTTTTCCGTTTTCGACCGGATTTTACCGAAAACAGTTCTCAGTTCCTCCGAATAGGGTTTTATCTTTGCCGCTTCCTGCTTGGAGGTAGAGGCAAGATCTTTTACTTGATCCGCCACTACCGCGAACCCCCGCCCCACATCACCGGCCCGAGCGGCTTCAATGGTCGCATTCAGGGCCAACAGGTTGGTTTTATCGGCAATATCGTCGATTGCGTGGGCGATGGGAACGAATTTCTCCGTTATTCCGTAGGAATCCTGTACTTCACCAACCAGTTGCTCAAACTCATCCTTCTGGGTCCGGAACATTTCCAGCAAGACCTTTGCCATCTCGGCTATGGAAGCGTTGGTCTCTTCCATCTGGGTCAGTGCGGAGGACACATTCCTGGCAATGCCCCTTTCATCTTCGAACCGCAATTCCATTGCCGCCTTGAGTTCTTCTATTTCCTGGTTTTCCTTTGCGATCAGTACCTGCTTGTAATGGTGACAGTTGTCGAACTTGTTCAGATTGTTGAAAATGGCCGTGGCCATGCTCTCGCAGGTTCCATAGCCGCAGGCGCTGCAATTGTAGATATCTTCATCGGAATATTTGTGCATCAGCTTGTACACATCGTTCAGTTCCTTGGCGTTAGGCTTGCGGATGTCGTTATTGTCGGACAGATCGAGGTAGGTTCTCGAATAAAGGCCATTTTCCCAGTATTTCTCCAGGCTCCTTCGCAGCTGCCTCCGCGCCCTCTGTTTGGCGAATGGGCCTCTTTTCCGGTGTCTCTCTTGCATCTCCCTGTTACGCTGTTCAATCAGTGCCTCAATTTCGTCGGGGGATTTGTCTGTATTGAGGGTAGCTGGGCCGCCATTGCATCCCATTTCACAGTTCAGGCAGTCAATCAGGAGAGGCGCCGTTCCATTGGCGATACTTTCCGGAAGTTTCTGCAAATAATGGTAGATGGTTTGCACTCCCTCTATCTTGCGGGTATGGTCGTACATGTCAGGGACTTCCCGCGCCGCCGTGCGCAGAAGGCCTCCGGGTGTGGAAAAAAGTACGGCTCTCTCGGCCGGTGGATTGTCGTAATCGACTGAAGGGAAATCCGACAGCGAGACTTTCTGTTCCGCCAGGTAGATACTGATATTCTGATACGTCACGTTGTAGTCGCCGAGCCCCGTCTCATCGAACTCTCTCTTCTTCGCAAGACAGGGAGATATGAACGCCACGCGATGGTCGCGATATTCAGGATAGAAGCGCTTAATCATTTTAATCGTGTGCAGCATGGGGCTGTCTGCCGGCGCAAGGTGTTTCAGCAGTTCCGGCTTGTATATCTCAATGAAAGTGACGATTGCCGGGCAGGGTTGGGCGATTACGGTTTTGGGGTTGTTACTCTTGATGTGCTCGAGATAGGATTTGACGGTAAGCTCGGCTCCAAAGCTCACGTCGAAAACCGCCTTTACACCGATTCGTTTCAACCACCCGTTCAGGTTCAGATAGCGGCCGGGAAAATTGGCCGCAACGGCGGGGGCCACAACGGCGACAATTTTCGCTCCCCCCTTCAGATCGCGAATGAATTCGTCACAATCGTCTATAGGCAGCCTTGCCCCATGGGTGCATGCCTTCAGACAGGATCCGCACGCTATGCACAGGTCCGGGTTGATCTCTACAGCGTCCTGGCTGCCATCATTGCAGAACTTGACGGGACAGGCCGTGATGCACGCATGGCAGTTGACGCACTTCTCTCTGTTCACATCGATGACTTTTCTCAAGGCCTTCTTCATGCTCCCTCCCTGTTTTATGCCGGCTTAGGTACTTCATAGGGAAGACAGACTCTCCGGCATTTTCAGTGCGTGGCATCTCGGCGTGTCGTGGTCATCCGCGGGACAGATAAATACTGTCCCATGACTTCCGCAGTCATCTTGCCATGAAGAGCTTCCCCTCTCTATTTTTTTATCGTCAATAAAAATTTTTACTTTTGTCGTTACAAAAACGATTTTTGTGTAGTACATTCTGCTACATGAACTGCCGGCAGTTCTACCGGGCCATCTCGCATTGAATATTTGCGGAAAATCCAGCTGGTGTTTGTGAGGATGAAGTTCCCCGATTCGCTTTCCGGACACTATTGCCAGGAAAGGATCGATGTGTCTTTTAATGCAATCCTGAATGGATGATCCGTACTGATATTGATTTTTCACGCAATACTGGCTGGGGAAGACTTGATTGCGTTGCATGGCGCGCATTCCGCCGTGGCCTCAGAGTTCTGAAAAGGTGGCTTAGAAGGGCTGTTTTGAAAAAGCCATGGAATGTAATGATATTAATTAAAACCATGTAAATTATTTTTTTTCGAATATTCGTACCAGTTGATCTCTTTGAAAGGGGGCATATCTTGCACGAGAAAGAAATTTCATCCATAGTAAAACATAAAAACACCAAGGATCTCTTGCGACGGAACTACCATCTTCTTTCAATGTTCTTCCACAACTCTCCACTACATAATTTTCTTTTTCGTTTCGTCAGAGACGAGAATGCGGAAATCGTTGACTGGATATTTGAGGATGTAAATGCGCTGGGAGAAAAGACTGTCGGGAAGAGCGCGTCAGAAATAAAAGGAAAATCAGTTTCCGAAGTTTTCGGCAAGGAGATCATAGCCCCCTATATTGAGCGATTAAGGGAAGTCGCTTCCACAGGAGAATCGCAACAGTTCGTGACCCATTTCCCTTTCGATGATCGTCATTATTATGTTTCGATTTTTTTGCTCAGTGATGATCTCTGTGCTGTTTCGTCCAAGGACATTTCTGAACAGGTCAAGGCAGAAGAGGAGTCGCAAAAAGCGCATGAAATGTTCCAGCAGGCCCTTGAAAAGGCGGAAATGGTTTCAAGGCAGATGGAATCTGCCAGGGAAAATGAGCGAAAGTTGATTGCTCATGAGATCCATGATGAACTGGGTCAGATGCTTGTGGCTCTCCAAATGGATCTTCACTGGATAGGAATGCAGGTAGATGAACAGGAGGAAAGAATCAAGGTTAAACTGGACGGCATGATTTCCATTGTTTCCAACTTGTTAACGGAGATCCAGAGAATAACTTCTCACCTGAGCCCGCGGGTACTGGCGGACCTTGGTATCCATGACGCGTTAGAATGGCTGGTGAGTGATTTCAGGAAGAGGAGCCCGATACGGTATGAATTCACGTCATCCAATGCAGATTATTGCAGTGATTCACAGTGCTCCACCGCTGTTTTCCGTATTGCGCAGGCGGCGCTCACCAATGTTGTCAGACACTCCCTAGCCACACAAGTTGAAATAACGCTGACTTGTGGACAAGACAGGGCATTACTCGAGATTAAGGATAATGGTATTGGAATCAGCGAGGATAAGATCACTGCTTTGGATTCGATGGGACTGATAGGTATGCGCGAGCGTGCCCGTTGTTGCGGCGGCACATTGACCATTTCCGGGAACAAGGGCAACGGCGCCAGAATAATCGCTTCAATCCCATGTTCAGACAAAAGGGATAAATTTTATTATGAAAGTTCTTCTCGTTGACGATCACATACTTATTCGCAAAGGCATCATGCTTTTATTGGAAAATGAGGGGTTCGAGTTCTGTGAAGTTCAAGACGGTCCTGAAGCGCTTGCGGCAATTTCCTGCAACTGTTATGACATCGTGCTCCTTGACATATCGCTGCCGGGACAGAACGGTATTGAAGTTCTTAAGTTGATAAAGCGTGAACGACCGAACCTCCCTGTATTAATGCTTACCATGTACCAGGAAGAGCAATACGCAATACGCGCCATGCGGGCCGGTGCGTCCGGATATCTGGAAAAGAACTCTCCGCCCAAAATTCTTGTTGAAGCGATGAAAAATATTTGCAGCGGGGGTATCTACCTGTCAGAGAAATTGAAAAATCTGATGGCAGAGGAAGTGATTTTGGGGCGTAAGCCTGATTCACATCGACACAATGAACTGTCCGACAGAGAATTTCAGATAGCATGTCAACTAGCATACGGAAAGACTGTGAGACAAATTGCCGACGAAATCAATTTAAGCGTCAGTACTGTCAGTACCTATCGTAGCAGGCTTATGTCAAAGCTAAGTATAAAGTCGAACTCAGAACTCACATTATATATGATTCAATCGGGATTTATACAATAGCCGCCTAGTTACCATTTTCTGTATACCCGGTACGTTATGTTCCTTGCTGGCTGCGGCAATGCTAAGGTTCTGCAAGACCTGAGAGTACCGCCGGGGAATGAGCTGGAGGCCCTAAAGGGCGATCGGACGGGACAGCACAGCATCAGAATCAATAAACAATGGCGCGTCTGTTTCGTATGGAAGGACGGAGACGCCTGCGATGTCGAGATTGTCAATTACCATTGATCCTGGAAACGGCAGTTGGAGTTGTCCGAAGAAAACGACTTCGGACTGATTCGTTGCTGTTCTTGGCGAAATGGAGCGTCAACAGCCGATGATGACAAGGACCATGGAAGGTGAAATTGGACGATTGAAAAATAGTGAAGGCTGCAGAAGGAGATGGAACAGCTCGCAAGCGGAGCCGGGAATTACGGAATCGGGGGGCGGCAATGGCTCCATTTTTCACAAAAAACAGCGTTCTTTAAACTTCCCGCTTGTGTAATTATGCCAAAATGAGATAAATTCCTTTCGTTTGCCAAGTCGTCAAAGCTCGTTGAATGCTCAGTAATATCGAATCCTCATGGTTCATATCGAATAAAAAGCCTTTTCTTTCCTATAATTTCTATCATCTTGTTCGTTAGTTCGTTCAGAAAACTACACGCAGAAAGGAATATTCCATGAAAAAAGACTACTCTCGCTACTCACAACAACATCCCGACACTGCCGGACACTTCGGTGCATACGGCGGATCCTATATTCCACCGGAACTGCAGGTGGAAATGGACAAAATTACGGATGCCTATCTGACGATAAGCAACACCCATCGGTTTATCGAAGAACTGCGCTCCATCCGGAAACACTACCAGGGACGGCCAACCCCGGTGTACCACGCAGACCGGCTCTCGAAACTGTGCGGAGGGAGTCAGATCTACCTTAAGCGCGAAGACCTCAACCATACCGGCGCCCACAAGCTCAACCATTGCATGGGAGAGGGTCTGCTGGCCAAATATATGGGGAAAAAGAAACTGATTGCGGAAACCGGCGCAGGACAACACGGCGTGGCATTGGCAACCGCAGCAGCCTACTTCGGCCTTGAATGCGAAATTCATATGGGCGAAGTCGATATTATTAAAGAAGCGCCGAACGTGATCCGCATGAAGCTGCTGGGCGCTACAGTGGTTCCC
>Ga0265295_1008103_pt1 | contig 11793 bp, 6 predicted proteins | sample Munlansysbiofilm_FD_192503 | JGI IMG/M metagenome (GOLD analysis project Ga0265295, IMG submission 192503) | Leachate microbial communities from a municipal landfill in Southern Ontario, Canada - Methane capture system biofilm | ecosystem: Engineered > Solid waste > Landfill > Unclassified ... | reverse complement strand
GTACCTTTTCCGGGCCACTTGAGGTTTTTTTATTGTGAAAGCTTGTTGTACATTTATCCGCCGGATAAAAACGGTTAAGAAAAAAATAGCATGCATTCATCACTAAACCGGAAAAACAAAGACCTGTTCTCCCCCGCAATGCTTACGGCCATTCTTCTGATAATCATCAATATAAATATCGGCTACCGGATTTTTCAATTTGAGGTGTTGCCACTGGCCGACTGGAGTGCACACATCTATAATTCACGCATTCTCCAACAGCTTCTTTTTGCTCCCAGGCAGGGTATGGAAAATTTTTACCGCACCGAGGTTCTTCATTTCACGAATATGACCGATCATGTATTGATGGCCTTGCTAATGAATTTCATGCGTGGTGCCATGGCCTCCCGGATCATAATTCTTTTCATGGTTATTAGCCTGCAACTTAGTTTTCTCTATTTTTTATCGGGGTTAAAAATTAATCCGTTATGGTCGCTACTCATCCTACCGATCCTCATTAATTCATCCAGTATTGCCGGAATGATCAACTTTAATCTGGCTGTTGCCTTTATGCTGTTGCTTTTGGGGGTATGGATCCGTCACCTTTCACGACCCCGCTTCACGCATTACCTCATTCTGGCCGTTCTGCCCTTACTTATTTACTTTACGCACATTTTTATTTTTGGAATTGCCGCCGCCGCTACCTTTCTGTTAATTCTCTTCTTTTTGATTTCCCGGAACACCTCCAAAGAAAAGAAAAGAACCCCTCCTGCTTTTCTCACCCTTTCGGGCCTTTTCCTACTTTCCAATAGTATCCCCGGCATACTTTTTTTTCGCTATTTTTTCTTCAGCACAAAAATCACCTCCTCCCTTACTCCTGATTTTAATATTTTTAAAACACTGGCGGCACTTATACATCTTGAATGCCTGAAAGGCTATGACACAGGAATTGACCGTACCGGCCTGCATATCCTTTCCATTACCCTTGGAATTCTGATTCTGTTGTCATTGCTAACATTATTTTTTAAATTTTTCCGTCGCCCTGCATCACATTCGGCCAATACCATACTGCAGCAGACGACTCTTGTCACGCTTCGAATGTTGACCGGAATTTGGCTCTTTCTGTTTGCAGCCCTACTGTTGCTACCCAACCAGATAACCGGAGCAGGATCGTATGTGGATATGCGACTGGAGTTCATGCTGGTACTTTTTTCCATCATGCTTATTGCCGTTTATTTACATAAATCCGCTTTCAGAAAGGGATATTTAATCTTTTTAATCCCATTACTGATTGGGGCAGAAATGCACCGAAAAGAAATTTTTGCCTTTTGGAAAAAAAACAATGATCCGGTTATCACTTGTTTTTATTCACTTTCTTCGGAATGGGAACCATTTTCTTCGGTTGCCGTGATAAAAAAGAATGTTCCCTGGTATCTGAAACATTCGGATAATGCGCTGGGTATTGAAAAAAATATAATCTGCTATAATAACTATGAAACCTTGAGCGGTCATTTTATGACCAGACGCAACGAAGGGTCACCTTTAGATTCGATCAATTATTATTCAAGGTATTTTGATTACGACCAGGTAGCCTGGGATCGGATCGTTCCCGGTCAGGAACCGAATTATTTGGTGCTGCTATCCGGTTCAGGAACGATTCCATTGCCGGATACTGTAAAAACCGCTTACACGCAGATAAAAAAACAAACAGCCGGATTCTATCAGGTGGAGGTTTTAAAGCATCGGCCCTAAAGCATTATCAAAAAAGAGATAACAAGAAATATTCTATATTTGAAACGTATGGTAATTTCGTTGCAGAAAATAATAAAACGAATACTCATTTGGCGGTTACGACATGTGAGTGATCGTGTTTTTATTCTGTTTTTAAGCGTTGTTATAGGCATAACTTCCGGAATTGCAGCAGTAATCATAAAGCGAAGCGTACACCTGATTCAACATTTCTTACGCAATAATACCTTTGTTGAAAATCACCTGGCCTCTTATGTAATCCTTCCTGCAGCAGGAATTTTGCTGGTGGTGCTTTTTATCAAATACCTCCTGCGGCAACCCGTCAGGCATGGAATTCCCAATGTACTATACGGAATCAGCAAAAACAACGGGCGCATCAGCCCGCACAATATGTTTTCCTCCATTATTACCAGTGCTGTCACTGTAGGCTTTGGCGGGTCGGTAGGACTGGAGGGCCCAACGGTGGCAACAGGAGCGGCTTATGGATCCGCTCTCGGCAGGCTTATGCATCTGAACTACAAACAAACAACCCTGCTTTTAGGATGCGCTGCCACAGGGGCCATGGCCGCTATTTTTAAAGCTCCCGTAGCGGCCATTGTCTTTGCACTTGAAGTTATTATGCTTGACCTCACCCTTTCAGCACTGATACCCCTGCTGCTGGCCTCCGCCTCAGCCATCGTTACCAGCTACCTCTTTCTGGGTCAGGATGTACTTTATCCTTTCGACACTGATTTTGTCTTCGATTTTTCAAAAATCCATTTCTATATTATTTTGGGCATTATTACGGGTTTATTTTCCGTTTATTTTACCAAAATCTATATCTGGATAAACGGAATTTTTGAACAAATAAAAGGCGATTTCAAAAAATGGATTATCGGTGCGCTGTCGCTTGGCTTATTAATCTTTCTTTTTCCTGCTTTGTATGGTGAAGGCTATGAAATTACCAACTTTTGTTTACAAGGAGAAGCTTTCCCCTTGTTTGAAGGATCCCTGTTTCAAGCTTTCAGTCATGAACCCTATTTTTTGATACTGCTTATTCTGGCGCTCATCATGTTAAAAGCCTTTGCGACATCGATTACCTTTGGTGCCGGCGGAATCGGAGGTATTTTTGCACCTACCCTTTTTATGGGAGCCAATGCAGGGCTTGTTTTTGCTCTTGTGCTGAATGGGTTCAGCGGAGAAGAGTTTTTCCCCGGAAATTTTTCGCTTCTGGGCATGGCCGGGATGATTGCCGGAGTGCTACATGCTCCCCTTACCGGCATTTTCCTTATCGGAGATATTACCGGAGGATACAAAATGTTCCTGCCCCTGATGATTACAGCCACTTTTTCGTTTCTTACCACACGACTCTTTCTAACCAACTCTGTGTACACCATTCAGCTGGCCAAACGCAAAGAGCTTATCACCCATCATAAAGATAAAGCAGTACTTTCAATGATGGAAATACCAAAGCTAATCGAAAATAATTTTATCACTGTTCATCCTGATAATACACTCGGACAGCTCTGCGAGGCAATTGCAAAAAGTACACGAAATATTTTCCCGGTTATTGATGATGAAGGACACTTTCTGGGGATTGTATTTCTCGACGATGTACGAAAAGTAATGTTTAAACCCGAATTATATACCGTGCATAAGGTGAAGGAGTTCACTTTTATGCCCGAGCCTGTAATCAATTATGAAGAAGATATGGAAACAGTGGCCAATAAATTCCGTATTACTGATAATTTCACCCTTCCCGTAATTAAAGAGGGAAAATATGTCGGCTTTATTTCCAGGGCAAAACTCTTTTCTACTTATCGCAGAAAAATGCGCCTGTTCTCAGAGGAATAAAATGTTCCCTGATACGGATGGGATACTTGAAATAATGCACTAACTTATCTACATTTGCCGACCCATGAGTGAACGATCCTTTTCCGGAAAAATAATTGTCTGGACCAACAAACACCTGAGCGAGCAGCAGTTTCTGATTTTGCTTGCCTTTTTAGTGGGTCTGATCAGCGGGTTTGCTGCCATTGTGTTAAAAAATACACTCCATTTCATGAGTGGCCTGCTCACCAGCGGCTTCGACGTTGAGTCGGCCAGCTGGATGTACCTTCTGTATCCCGTAACCGGAATTCTTCTCACCCTGATTTTTATCACTTTTGTGATCAAAGAAGATATCAGCCATGGGGTAAGCAAGATATTGTATGCATTTTCACGGAAAAACAGCCTGATCAAGCCACACAATATGTGGAGTTCAATCGTGAGTAGCACCCTGACCATCAGCTTCGGTGGATCAGTAGGAGCTGAGGCCCCTGTAGTACTTACAGGCTCGGCCATTGGCTCAAATCTGGGGCGGTATTTTCATCTGAACTATAAAAAAATCACACTTCTGGCTGGCTGTGGAGCAGCAGGTGCCATTGCCGGAATTTTTAAAGCTCCGCTGGCCGGCTTACTCTTTGTACTGGAAATTTTAATGATCGACCTCACCATGGCTTCGCTGGTACCCCTTTTAATATCAGCAGTTACCGCCAGTTCGCTCGCCTATTTCTTTATGGGTAATGAAGTATTATTTTCGCCCACCGTAACCGAAACTTTCGCCATACCCCATATTCCACATTACATCCTGCTCGGTATTATCTGCGGGTTTGTTGCCCTCTATTTTTCCCGCATGTCGGTACAGGGCGAAAATCTGGTTAAAAAAATTAAAAACCCCTGGGTCCGCGCTTTAGTGGGCGGTACAGTGCTGGGATTGCTGATTTTTCTCTTTCCGCCATTGTTTGGTGAAGGATATTCAACCTTGAACAGCATTTTTAACGGTGAAGCAGGCACTTTAGTCGATAACAGTCTTTTCTTCGGCATACAAAATAATTACTGGCTGTTAATACTTTACACCTTTATTATCATTATACTGAAGGTATTGGCAATGGCACTGACCAATGGCAGTGGCGGAGTAGGGGGTATCTTTGCCCCTTCCCTGTTTATTGGAGGTTTAACCGGTTTTATTGCCGCACGACTCAATAATGCGCTGCTTTTTACCCCCGTTTCCGAGTTAAATTTTTCCCTTGTCGGAATGGCGGGAATCATGGCCGCTGTGATGCACGCCCCCATGACAGCGATTTTCCTTATTGCCGAAATAACCGGAGGATACGCACTTTTTATGCCCCTGATTATTACTTCAACCATCGCGTACCTCACAATTATTATGTTTGAAAAACATAGTGTCTATCACCGCCATCTGGCAAAAAGAGGCGAGTTAATCACACACGACAAAGATAAATCGGTACTCTCGATGATGAGCATTAAACCGCTCATTGAAAAAAACTTTACAGTGGTGAAAGAAAACGAATCACTCCGCGATTTTGTAAAGGCCGTAGCAACTTCTGAGCGTAATGTATTCCCGGTACTCGACGAAGAAAACAATTTCCTTGGGGTAGTATTTATCAATGATGTCCGGCATATTATTTTTAATCATGAAATGTACGATACCACTTTCGTACGTGATTTAATGTATATGCCGGATGTACACATTGAATATGCGGAATCGATGGATTCGGTAGCACGAAAGTTTAGTAAATCAAGGCATTACAATATCCCGGTATTGGATCATGGAAAATATGTGGGCTTTGTGTCCAGAGCACAGGTTTTCTCGACTTACCGCGAACGCCTGCGTGATTTCTCCGATGAATAGCTTCATTTTCGTATCTTTGGTGCTAAATGGAGAATAATATAAAAAAATTGATCAGTTTCCGGCACAACCTGCATCGTCATCCCGAATTATCAGGGAATGAAAAAGCTACCGCCAGTGCCATTCTTCACTACCTGGCGGATACAACGCCTGAAGAAAAATACACAAAAATCGGGGGTTATGGGATTGTGCTGGTTTTCGACAGTGGAAATCCCGGACCTGTAACCCTTATTCGCGGTGATATGGATGCCTTACCTATTGACGAGCCCCCGTTGGTACCCTATCATTCGCTACAGGCCGGGATTTCTCATAAATGTGGCCACGACGGGCATACCGCAATACTGGCCGGGCTGGCAGAACGGCTCACACAAGCCCCCCTGAAAAAAGGCAAAGCCATACTGGTTTTCCAGCCAGCCGAAGAAACCGGAACAGGTGCTCAAGCCATGCTTCAAGGAAATTTTCCTGCCCATCTTTCACCCGATATCGTATTTGCCTTCCATAATATTCCCGGCAAGGAAAAACATCGTATCATTCTGCGCGATGGATTCTTTGCTTCCGCCTCCAGGGGTATTGTAATACACCTGTCGGGAAAAACGGCCCATGCGGCAGAACCGAAAAAAGGAATCAACCCGGCATTTGCCATCGCAGAAATGATTCCGGCCCTTTCGCAACTGCCTGAAAAAATGAAATCCCAAGGCTATTCAGCCAAAATCACCCTGATCCACCTGAAAGTAGGAGAAATTGCCTTTGGCACCAGCCCCGGAGAAGGGGTTCTAATGGCCACACTGCGCACTCGCAGCGATGAAGCAATGACACAACTCTGCACTGCAACGGAAATGCTCGTCAAAGCCATTGCAGCAAATCATCTCCTTACCCTCTCGATAAATTATACAGAAATATTTCCGGCAACAAAATCACACCCACAGGCCAACACTAAGGTAGAAAAGGCAGCCAAAAGCCTTTCATTATCCATAGAAAAAAACAACGACACCTTCGACTGGTCGGAAGATTTCGGGCATTTTACAAAACGGTGGCCCGGATGTATGTTTGGAATCGGCGCCGGTACCGAACAGGCAAACCTGCATAACAACACCTATGATTTCCCTGACGAAATCATTCCAACCGCCATCGCCCTGTTTGAAAAACTGATAAAAAATTCAGGCTAAATCCCCTGAACCATTTTTTTTCTATCTTTATCCATCCAAAACAAAAAGCCTGAACAATCCATAGCATGAAATACGCATCCTGCCTGAATAGACTCCCGGAGAAATATTTGTGCTATACAATATGCAAACTCATAATTTCTAGACTAAAAACACTATACCGCATGAAACTGAATATATTTTTTCTGTTGGCATTGCCCATAATTACGCAAACCTCGTTCGGGCAAACCGTTCCGGTAACCTTTTATCTTGATGCACGCAACCACCAGTACCAAACCGTCCAACTATGGAATTGGCCCAACCTGCATGACCTGACAGACGACGACGGGGATCGGATTTTTGAAATAACCCTGGGGCTTCAGCCAGGCGAATTCCATTATCATTTATTACGGGATAACGGTTATAGCTGGGATCCGGAAAACCCGGATTATCCGGAGGGAATTCCTTCCAATGGATCTATCATGCATGTTACCGACCCCATGATTTCCTACCTCCTTCCTAAAAACGGAGATATGATGCGCGAAAACCGAATCCGGGCAAATTTTGCTTTTACATCGGAAAACCCACCGATAACCGCATCGATCATGGTAACCATTAACGGAAACGCAGTAAACAATGCCGGACAATACTACGATGCGGAAACCCAAACACTGGAAATTGTTGCTCCTGATTTTTTACTGTCAGGAAATAATACTGTTACTATCCACTATACAACCTTGCAGGGATCCATCAGCCGGACGTCACAGTTTCAATACCGGCCCATAAAATTAATGATGGATACTATCGTGTATCGAATGGATACCTTACTGGCCTGGGGTCGTGTATTTACATCGCCCTATCCTTCTGCAATTTTTATCGAAAATAATGGTACGGTTTATCAGGCTACAGTGAATGAAAACGGGTATTTTGGTGTTCCGGTGCAAATCATCTCCGGCCCCAATTCGATAAAAGTGGCTTACACACAAGATCAACTAGCTGTTCCGGTTGACGAAATAATGGTAAATGCTGAAATACGACATTCCTGGTGGGTTGAATTAGAGGGCATAGTATCAGGTAATGAAATACTAATCAACGCTATACAGCACGACCCACCCGAACAAGGCCTGCAATGGCATTGGTTCGAAGATGAAAATAATCCTGAAATGATGGGGATAGAAGGATCAGACCCTCAGCTAACCTTTCCACTTCCACAAATTAACGGTGTATATCTCTTCGGACTGCAGGCCTCCGACAACCATGGAGAAGATTATACAGCACGTAAAATGCTGATTATTAATGATGGAGAAGCAAACTTTTTGGGCATTCATCAACGAGCACCCTGGATGAAAGAAATGGTCATTTATGAAGTAGAACAGAGTTTTCTGGATCAATTCACTTTTGAAGGCTTAAAAATTATTTTACCGCATATAAAAAAAGCAGGAATCAATACTTTTCGCATAACCCCCTTTGTTTCAGGGGGATTTATCGCCTACGACCATTTTGAAATTCACAAACCCTACGGCTCCATGGAAGCATTGCAGGATTTAATCGCTACGGCACATCAATATGGAATAAAAGTGCTGTTCGATGTTCCCTTAAGCCATATTTGTCCTTTTCATCCTTTTTTATATCCCTCCTTTTTATTGCAGGATCGAGCCGAACCCTATCTGAATTTTGTTTTATGGGAAGGTATTCCGGGCGAATCGGATATCCTCCACAGCCCGGACAATGGAAGGCAATGTGTTTACACTAACCTGGATTTCCCCTACACCCAAAACTATTTTTTCCGTTTAATGGAATATTGGGTGGAAGTGGCCAATGTCGACGGATTTAGAATCGACTGTGGACAGGAGTCGTTTTTACGTTCTCCTGAATTTATGACCACCCTGCTAAAACGACTCAGAAATATCAATCCTAATCTTTTCATCTTACAGGAAGGGGATAACCGGAATCATCCGGAGGTCAATTATTATGATTTCGGAGATTCAGCCTACGACTGGTATCTGAATACACAATGGAATAATGAAACGCTGGGTTTTCCCGCAATCTTTGCAGGAAATTATTCTCCTGACTTATTGCATGAATTACTCACTACAGGAACTCCTGATAGTGGACTGGTGCTTCGCTATGCCAATTGCGGCTATTTCGACTACCTGCATACACTTTATGGGTGGGAACAGGAACGAACAGCCTTTGCTATTGTGGCAACCACGTATGGGTTGCCCAATATTTTTCAGGGGGAGATGGTAGGAGGCGTAAGATCTAATGGAAGTTATGACCTTACTGACCCCTTAAATACAATGCCGTTTTACACACGCTTAATCAAAATACGAAAATGCTTTTTAGGGAATTATCCTATAATTCAACGTGTTGAAATTTCCAATTCCCAACAGGTATATGCCTATACAGCACGAAACGATACAGCCATTATTCTCACCATAGCGAATTGCACTTCCTCCCCGCAACAAGTTACTGTTAACTTGTCGGATCCGGCTTTTTACAATACAACGATTCAAAATTTGTATGAAATAACAGCCTTGACTGCTATCCCCCTGCAGGGATTGAACTACTTTTCACAAATCCTTCAGGCCTGGGAGTCAAAAGTATTTGTTGTTAATGCAAGTCAGGATGTTCTTTTCCCTCCCCTGTCCGATATTCAGCTGATTAGTTTAAACGGTGCGTATGAAATCCATGAAAACCAGGGTAGCCTGTATTTTATCGCAAACGTTTTTCCTGAAAATTCGTTGGATGAGATCACCTGGGAGCTACAGGGCAATACCGATTTCGCAACACTCGAAAATGGAATCTTAACTGCCCGGGGATGTGGTGAAAATGAGGTTATTGTTATAGCCCGCAGCATCAAAAACCCGGAAATTTTTACCCAAAAAACAATTCCCATAACAAACCAATTATCCGGTCAGGTAAAAAACGGTACATTCGATGAAGAATTGGAATACTGGTTTCTTTGGACCCCCGATTGCAATACAACGGTTGAAAATAGCAATAATGAAGCATTACTAACATTTGAAGACCATAATGGTGAATTATGCTGGAGTCAGTTTATGACAACCTCGAACTTTGTGATCGAAAACGGACGATCCTATACAATTCAATTTGATGCGGCTGCAAGTAATAACCGGTCGGTTTACAGTTGTGTTAGAGAAGATGGCAACAACTATACCCCCTTTTGCAACGACTTCGAATTTCAACTAACCGAAACGTGGCAAACCTTTTCGTTCCGGTTCACCATGACAGAACCTACCTGCACAACCGGACAACTTCATTTTAATGTGGGTGGGGATAATGATTGGTTTAAAATCGACAATGTAAGTATATGCTCCGAAGCTGAAGTAGAAAAAACCCCGGTCACGTTTTATGTTGATATGCAAAATGAAACGGTTTCAGAAGAAGGTGTCCACATGAATGGGTCGTGGAGTGATTGGAGTGATGGCCCTGAAATGATACCCGACGGAACAATATATTCAGCCACACTGGAATTATATACGGGGGATACTATTGAATACAAATTTATCAATGGAGCCATTTCCAATTGGGCACAATATGAGCTGCTCTCAGGGTATTGTGCTTCGATTCCCGACGGAAACCGCTCTATTATTGTCCCCGAAGCACCGACAATTTTACCGGTAGTTTGTTTTGGCTCCTGCGATTCATGTTCAACCGGAGAAATGGAAATAATAGAAAAACAACTTGCGGTATTCCCAAATCCGGCCACCCACTTTTGTTTGCTTAGTGGACTCCCTGAAAAAAATCTGGATATCAATGTTTTTTCTCTCAACGGAAAACAAATGATCCACCTAAAAAGCGAAAACAAAAACGCTATTTCATTGCCATTGCATACATTCCCTTCCGGCGCTTACAGAATAATAATCAGCGATGGCCAAAAAACAACCTGCCTGGGTATCCAAAAAAAATAACCGAATCGGAACCCATTCCGAAACCAGAAATAAAATAAATTACACCCGAGCAGAAACCGGAAAACCAATATTTTTGGAATCTTGTTTTGATCGCTTCAAAGATGAATTCTTTGATAAAAAACCATTGCAGGATACGTCATATTATTATTTTTTGTAAATAATGGAATTTTGTTTTGAAATTGAAAAAATGAGTATTATTGCTATAGAATTTTATGGTAATGGAATTCTATATAAATAATTGATTATGTGTTATTTAAACTTACATAGAACAACATTTTTTCCCCTTAAAAACAACTATTGTGTTTATTATGAAAACAAAAAAAGACAAAAAAGTCATTTCCACCGCTTCAGCTAGTGAAGAAGTAGTGGAGCCTCCAAGCGCCAAACTGAGCGTCACAAGAGAAACCCTGCCTACTGCTGCGGATATTCTGGAGCAGGAAACACAGATCTCCCCCGACACCCGGCGCTTCATTTCCACTTATTTCCCTGCCACTACCATCAGGGAATGGAACAACTGGAAATGGCAAATTAAAAACAGCATAACCACACCCGACCGACTTATCAATTTCTCTCCGCTCTCCGGCTCCGAAAACAACGCATTTATCCAAAATCCTACATTACCATTTCGAATCACTCCTTATTATCTTAGCCTTTTTTCAGAAAAAGAGGATAATAATCCCCTTCGAAAAACCATGATACCCACGCATCATGAGCTGGAAATCCATACCGGTGAAGAAACCGATCCACTCGACGAAGAGGGTGATTCTGTTCTTCCCAATCTCGTGCATCGCTATCCTGACCGGGTTCTCTTTCTTGTAACCAATCGCTGTTCGGCCTATTGCCGCTACTGTACCCGCACACGAATGGTTTCACAACGAAAAAACGAATGTACCTCCCTCTCACGCTGGAATGATGCACTGGCTTACATCCAGGCACACGAAGAAATACGGGATGTTCTTATTTCAGGAGGTGATCCGCTTACTTTGTCCGACAGACATCTCGAATATCTGTTATCGCGCCTGAAAATGATCCCCCACATTGAGATTATCCGTATCGGAACCAAAGTACCCATGGTGCTGCCCATGCGCATCACCACGCACCTTACAACCCTGCTCAAAAAATACCACCCTTTGTACATAAGCATTCACATTACACATCCCGATGAATTTACTCCTGAAAGCGAAACAGCACTCAACCGTTTAGCCGATGCAGGAATTGTACTGGGTAGCCAGACTGTCTTACTGAAAGCAATCAACGACCAGCCGGAAATCTTTATGAAACTTGTGCATAAAATGCTTCGATGCCGCGTCAGACCTTA
>Ga0265295_1008101_pt1 | contig 11797 bp, 7 predicted proteins | sample Munlansysbiofilm_FD_192503 | JGI IMG/M metagenome (GOLD analysis project Ga0265295, IMG submission 192503) | Leachate microbial communities from a municipal landfill in Southern Ontario, Canada - Methane capture system biofilm | ecosystem: Engineered > Solid waste > Landfill > Unclassified ... | reverse complement strand
CGTCTCGAGCAACTCCATTTGTTCAAGTAGTCGACCACCGAAAGGTGGTCAGAGAATCTGTTGAATAGACCGCTTTGAGCGGTTCACAATCTGTCAAGCCACCGGCTTTGCCGGTGGTCACTGACTAGCGTGCGTGTCGATCCGGACAACTCCCGTATAAACGTCGTTTTCAGGATATTGTTGACAGGCATGCTCAAGAGCTGCGTAGGCCCGGTTATTGGCAATTGCCGAGCCTCTGACGACATAATAGGCTAATCCAGCCTCCAAGGAGAAGGACTCTTTTTCTGACGTTGAATTATCGCGGAGAAAAGAGAAAAACAATCACAAATACGTAAGACAGGGTGCAATTGTCGCCCATAAAAAAAGCCTTGCCTATCGAATCGGCAAGGCTTTTGTGCATTAGGTCGCAGGTGGAACGTCCGGCTAAAAAAGCATTCCCCAGACCATGCGCGTGGCCACCACATAAAGAAAAACGGCGAAGATCCGCTTGAGTTTGTCCACCGGCAGGGCGTGGGCCAGGCGGGCGCCGAACGGCGCGGTGAGCACGCTGCCGCAGACGATGAACAACAGCGCCGGCAGGTAAACGCCGCCCAGGCTCCACGCCGGCAGGCCGGCGGTGTGCAGGTTGTTGACCACGTAGCCGAGCGCGCCGGCCACGGCGATGGGGAAGCCGATGGCCGCCGAGGTACCCACGGCGCGGTGCGCGGGCACGTTGCTCCAGATCATGAAGGGCACGGACAGCGAGCCGCCGCCGATGCCCACCAGGGCCGAGACCACGCCGATGACGCTGCCCACCCCAAACATGCCGCCCGCACCCGGCAACTCGCGCGAGGGCTTGGGTTTTTTGTTCAGGAGCATCTGGGTGGCGATGACGTAGAGGAACACGCAGAAGAAGACGCGCAGGAAACCGGTGGACAGGCGCGAGGCGACAAAGGTGCCGAGAAAGGTGCCAAGGAGGATGCCCGGGGTGATCCGCCGGACGATCTCCCAGAGCACCGCGCCGCGGCGGTGATGGGCGAGGCAGCTGGAGATGGAGGTGAACATGATGCTCGCCAGCGAGGTGCCGAGCGCCAGGTGCATCATCACCTCGGGCTGCACGCCCTGGAGGACGAAGCAGAACACCAGCATGGGCACGATGATGATGCCGCCGCCCACGCCGAGCAGCCCGGCCATGACCCCGGCGATCAATCCCACCAGCGCGTACATCACCATGATGTCAATGGTCATTGTCCTTCCCTCCCTCTCGGCCGCCGGCCGTGCCGGGCGGCGCTGTCTGTTGGTGTTGTCGATCGCCGGCGCCGAGCAGGTGCGTGCCGATCTCGTTGATATGACGTTCCATGGCGGCCCGCGCCGCGGCCGCGTCCCGGGCCTCGAGGGCGTCGAGGAGACGCAGGTGCCCCTCCATGGAGGCGTTCTGCCGGCCGCTGGTGCGCAGCCGGGCGGCGCGGGTTTCGTCCACGGTGGCGCGCAGCGCGGCCATCACCCGCACGAGCACCCGGTTGCCGGCGTATTCGGCGAGCAGCCGGTGAAACTCGGCGTCCAGGGCCGCGTCCTCCCGGCCGGCGAGCAGGGCGCGCTGCTGGTCGCAGACCACCACCTTGAGCCGGTCGATGCCGTCCGCATCGATGCGCCGGGCCGCCAGGGCGGCGATCTGCGGTTCGAGCAGGCGGCGGAACTCGAGGATGTCGCCGAGCACGCCGCGCTCGCGGTTGAGCGCATCGAGGATGGCGTCACCCGGAAAGGAGGCGGAGAGTTCGGCGGCCACATAGGTGCCGTCGCCCTGACGGCTCTCGACCACGCCCCGCTCGGCCAGGGCCTGCAGGGCCTGGCGCACGCTGGTGCGCGACACTGCAAGTTCGCGGGCCAGCTGCCGTTCCGGCGGCAGCCGGTCGCCCGGGAGGAGTGCGCCGGTGCGGATCTGCTCGCACATCCGTTCGACCACCACGGTATAGGCGTATCGTTTTGCAGTTCCGGCCGCGGCCATGGTTGCTCCTGTCGAAAGTATTGGTCCAACCACTAGCTCTTTTTTCACCAACGGTCAAGACAATCATGCGGTTTACATGAGAAAAAATGGTCCGGACAGTTCACGCCAAGTCAACCGTGCGCCCTGCGGCCGGGAACCTGCTGCACGCCAGCCGCATGACTGGTATAGTGCAACGCCTCCGGCGCCCCGAACGCGCCGATCGCCCGCAACCCTTGCACCGCACCTGTTATGGGAATCACCACCGACATCATCCTGCTCGTTCTCGCCGCCTTTTTCTGCGGCCTGCTCATGCAGCGGCTGCGCCAGCCGCTCATTCTCGGCTACATCCTCGCCGGCGTCATCCTCGGGCCGCACACCGGCGGCCTGACCATCACCGAGGTGCACGACATCGAGCGGCTCGCCGAGATCGGCGTGGCGCTCTTGCTGTTCGCCCTGGGGCTCGAGTTCTCGCACAAGGATCTCAAGCCGGTCAAGTACATCGCCCTGATCGGCACGCCCCTGCAGATGATCCTGACCACCGGTCTCGGCATCGGCATCGGCAAACTCATGGGCTGGGACCTGAAGACCTCGGTCTGGTTCGGGGCCATGATCAGCCTCTCGAGCACCATGGTGCTGCTCAAGACGCTCATGAACCAGGGCTGGCTCGGCACCCTGTCGAGCAAGGTGATGATCGGCATGCTCATCGTCCAGGACCTGGCCATCGTGCCCATGGTCATCGTCCTGCCGCTCATGAACGATCCCTCGGCCGGGCTGGCCCAGCTCGGCCAGGCCGGGCTCAAGGCCACCGTCTTCCTGGCCTCCATGTTCCTGCTCGGCGCCAAGCTGCTGCCCTGGCTGATGCGCCACATCGCCCGGCTCGGCAGCCGCGAGCTGTTCCTGCTGGCCATCATCGCCATCGGCCTCGGCGTCGGCTACGCCACCTACCTGGTCGGCCTGTCGTTCGCCTTCGGCGCCTTCATCGCCGGCATGGTGCTCAACGAGTCGGACTACGGCCACCAGGCCTTGAGCGACATCATCCCCCTGCGCGACATCTTCGGTCTGCTCTTCTTCGCCTCGGTGGGCATGCTGCTCGACCCGCGCTTCCTGCTCCACCACTTCGGCACCATCCTCCTGCTGGTGCTGCTCGTCGGCGTGGGCAAGGGGCTCATCTTCGCGGCGCTCGCCTGGCTGTTCCGCTACGGCAACGTCATCCCCATCGCGGTCGGCCTGGGGCTGTTCCAGATCGGCGAGTTCTCGTTCGTGCTCGCCCAAATCGGCATGTCCACCAAATCCATCGACAGTGAACTCTACAACCTGATCCTCACCACCGCGGTGCTCACCATGATCCTCACCCCGGTGGTCTCGGCCCAGACGAGCCGCCTCTACGCCCTCAAGAAGCGCTGGTTCCAGAAGGAGCAGCTCGAGTCGATGAACTTCCCGGACACCGGCTTCGAGGGTCACGTAGTGATTGCCGGCGGCGGCCGGGTGGGCACCCAGATCGCCACCACCCTGGACCGCCTGGACATCCCCTTCGTGATCATCGAACTCGACCAGCGGCGGGTGGAAAAGGCCCAGCAGGCCGGGTTCGCGGTGGTCTACGGCGACGCCAGCCACGAGATCGTGCTCGAGGCGGCCGCGGTGGCCCATGCCTCCATGCTCGTGGTCACCCTGCCGGGCGTTGTCGAGAGCCGCACCATCGTGGCCGCGGTGCGCAAGGTGAACAGCGCCATCTCCGTGGTCGCCCGCCTCTCCGACCCGGACTTCTTCGAGCTGTTCAGCGAGCTGCAGGTGACCGACCTGGTCTACCCGGAACTCGAGGCCGGCCTGGAGATGACCCGCCAGGTGCTGCTCGGCCTGCGCATCCCGGCCACCGAGGTGCAGCGCCAGACCGAGAGCCTGCGCCAGGAATATTTCTCCGCCGGCATGAGCCAGAGCAAACCCTACCGCACCCTGTCCCAGTTCCGCTCGGCCGAGCACCAGTTCGACCTGCAGTGGGTGAGCATCAGCGACGCCTCGCCGCTGGTGGACCAGACCATCGGCCAGGCCGAGATCCGCAAGAGCACCGGCGTGTCGGTGGTGGGCGTGCTCCGCGACGAACAGTTGGAACCCAACCCGGGCCCGGACTTCCGCTTCCGGGCCCGGGACCTGGTGGCGGTGATCGGCTCGGGCCAGGCCCGGGACGCCTTCAGACAGCGCTTCTTCGCCGATGGCCCGGCCCTCGACCTGGCGGCCTGAACGGGCCGTTCCCAGGGCGAAGCCGTTGCGCCAACCCGCTCTCTGTGGTACAAATGCCCCCTTTTCCACCCCGGCCCCGGCACCGCCCGGGCCGGGGCCCCTCTCCCTTGCCAACCCGCACCCGGCAGAAGCCATGAAGGCAGTCAACCATCGCGAGATTCCGTACAATTTCACTTCGGCCGACGACCGGCTGATCATCAGCCACCTGTTCGGCCCGGCCCTCTGGGAGGACCTGGAGGAACTGCGCAGCCAGCGGGTCACCGGCCGTTCGGCCCGGCTGGTGATGCGCTGCATGGGCGACCTGTTCATCCTCCACCGCAATCCCTTTCTCTACCAGGAACTGATCGACTCGCCCCGGCGGCGGTTCGCCTTCTTCCGCACCATGGGCAAGGACCTGGACATCATCGCGGCCACGGCCCAACGCGGGCGCGTGGTCCCGGAACGGAGCGACAAGGTGCTCAACCTGGTGCGGCTGTGCCGGGAGCGCATGCGCGAACTGCAGCGCCAGATCGGCGGCGCCGCGGCCCGCCGGCGCGCCATCCGCAAGCGGCTGGGGGCGGAGATCGGCGCCGCCAACGTCCACTTCGACCCCTTTGTGCTGATCAGCCACGCCACCGACGCCACCGACTGGCGCCTCCACCTGCCCGTGGCCGTGGCCCGGCCCACCGGGGGCGAACAGGTGGCCGGCCTGCTTGCAGCCATCGAGGAACTGGGCCTCTTTGCCATTCCCCGCGGCGGCGGCACCGGGCTCACCGGCGGGGCGGTGCCGGTGCGGGCCGACTGCGTGATGATCAACACCGAGAAGCTCAACCGCATCCACGGCATCGAGACGCGCGAATTCTCCGACGACGACGGCCAGGTGCGCCAGATGCCGGTGCTCCGCCTGGAGGCCGGGGTGATCACCCAGGACGCCATGCAGTACGCCGAGCGCCACGGCCTGGTGTTCGCCACCGACCCGACCAGTGCCTGGGCCTCGACCATCGGCGGCAACATCGCCGAGAACGCCGGCGGCAAGACCGCGGTGCTCTGGGGCACGGCCATCGACAACCTGCTCGCCTACACCATGGCCATGCCCGGCGGTACCCGGCTCAGCGTGCGCCGCACCAACCACCGGATGCGCAAGATCCTGCCCGACGACCGGGTGCTGTTCGAGGTCTGCGACGCGGCCGGCGCCCCCCTGCGCCAGATCGAGTTGGCCGGCAGCGAGATCCGCAAGCCCGGGCTGTGGAAGGACATCACCAACAAGGCCCTGGGCGGCCTGCCCGGGGTGCAGAAGGAGGGCACGGACGGGGTCATCGTCGATGCCGAGTTCATCCTCTACCCGGCCTACGAGAAGAAGCTCACCTGCTGCCTGGAGTTCTTCGGCCCGGACATGGACGAGGCCAGCCGGGTGATCGTGGAGATCTCCGAGCAGTTCGTCAACCAGGGCGAAGAGGCGCTGATGGCGCTGGAGCACTTCGACGAGGAGTACATCCGGGCGATCAATTACAAGTTCAAGGCCGCGCGCAGCGAACCGCCCAAGGCGGTGCTGCTCATCGACATGGTGGCCCACACCACCGAGCAGATCCTGCGCGGCAAGGCACGGCTGGTCTCGCTCATGGCCGGCTACGCCAACACCGAGATCTTTGTCGCCAGCGACGCGGACGAGGCCCAGCGGTTCTGGCGCGACCGCAAGCGGCTGGGCGCCATCGCCGCCCGCACCAACGCCTTCAAGCTGAACGAGGACATCGTCCTGCCGCTCGCCGCCCTGGCCGAGTTCGCCCGCTTCGTGGACGAGTGCAACCTGGCCGAGGACCTGTACAATAAACGGAGCGTGGTGGCCGAGGTCATGGCCTATCTGCCCACGGCCGAACCCATCGAGGACCCGGACTGGCTCGAGGCCAAGCTGCCCAAGGCGGACGAACTCTGCACCCGGACCCTTGAGCGGCTCGACCAACGGGACGCGGCCACCCTGCGCACCGAGACCCACCTGCGGAGGCTCAAGGAGGAGTTGCTCGAACTGTTCCGCGGCTTCCCGCGCATCAGCGAAAACCTCACCCGCATCTTCGCCGAGGTGCGCCAGCGGCGCATCGTCATCGCCACCCACATGCACGCCGGTGACGGCAACGTGCACGTCAACATCCCGGTGTTCTCCAACGACCGGGCCATGATGGAGCGGGCCGCCCGCACCGCGGACGCGGTCATGGAACGGGCGGTGGCGCTCGGCGGCGTGGTCAGCGGCGAGCACGGCATCGGCATCACCAAGATCAAGTTCCTCGACCGCGACCGGGTAGAGGAACTGCAAGCCTACCGCCACCAGGTCGATCCGGGCGGGGTGATGAACCCGGGCAAGCTCGAGGACGCGGACATCCTTGAACGGGTGTTCACGCCCTCGTTCAACCTGCTCGAGCTGGAGGCACGCATCCTCAAGCACAATTCGCTCGAGACGCTGGCCGCGAAAATCTCCAAGTGTATTCGCTGCGGCAAGTGCAAGGCCGACTGCTGCGTGTTCTACCCGGGCAGCGACCTGTTCTACCACCCGCGCAACAAGAACCTGGCCATCGGCGCGCTCATCGAGGCCCTGCTCTACGACACCCAGCGTTCGCACTTTCCGCGCTTCAGCCAACTGCGCAACCTGGAGGAGATCGCCGACCACTGCACCCTCTGCGGCAAGTGCCTGAAGCCCTGCCCGGTGGACATCGACACCGCCCAGGTGTCCGTGCTCGAACGCGAGATCCTGAGCGAACGCGGCTTCAAGCATTCGCCCCTGCCCACCCGGCTGTCGCTCCACTACCTGAAGACGCGCAACCGCGTCTACAACCGGGTGTTCCGCAAGACCGTGGTCGAGTGGGGCGCGCGGGCCCAGCAGCTGGGCGCGGGCCTGCTCGCCCGGGCGCCGGAACCGCTGGCCGCGAACAAGTGGCGGCTCGTGGCCATGCTCCGCTCGCCGATGATGGCGCCCGCGAAAACCACCCTGCGCGACGCCCTGCCCCGCTACGGCCTGAACGAGGCCCTGCTCCTGCAGCCGCCGGAGACCGCCGCCAGGACCGTGTTCTATTTCCCGGGCTGCGGCTCGGAGCGGCTCTACAGCGAGGTGGCCATGGCCGCGGTGTACGTGCTGCTCGCCACCGGGGTGCGGGTGGTGCTGCCGCCGCCGCACCTGTGCTGCGGCTTCCCGGCCCGGGCCAACGCCAAGCGCACCATGCACGACGACGTCACCCTGCGCGACACCATCGTCCTCAGCCAGATCCGCGAGATGCTCGGCTACCTGAAATTCGACGCGGTGGCGGTGAGCTGCGGCACCTGTCGCGAGGCCCTGCACCAGCTGGGCGTGGAGGAGATTTTCGGCGCCGGCCTGGCCGATGTCTCCAACTTCGTGCTCGAGCACGCGCCGGAGCGGTTCCGGCGGGACCAGGCCAGGCGCTTTCTCTACCACGCGCCCTGCCACGATTCCCTCCAGGGCGAGGGCGCGCAGCTGGTGCGGCGGCTCGGCGGCGAGGCGGTGAGCGTGCCCGGCTGCTGCTCCGAGGCCGGCACCCTGTCGCTCTCCCGGCCGGACATCACCAATGCCATGCTCGCGCGCAAGCGGGACGCGCTCGCCGAGGTCACCGGCGGCGACCTGAGCGACCGGGTGATCGTCACCAACTGTCCATCCTGCCTGTCCGGCCTGGGCCGCAACCGCACCCTGGGCGTGCGGCCGGCGCACCTGGCCGTGCTCCTGGCCGAATACCTGGGCGGCGGGGACTGGCAGCGGGAGATGGTCCGCCTGGCCGCCCGGGCCGAGGTGGTGGCGTTCTAGCCGCGACCGGCGCCGGGACGCAACTGCGCCAACTCATGCGGGAAAAACCAAGAACTGTTTGACAGCGCGGGGCTTCGTCGGTACAACCAGCCCGTGCCGCCTGCACCCCGTTCAACCGCGCGACCCGGTCGCGTACGCACCAAGGAGTCACCAGCCATGCAACGTTTTGTCCTCTGCCTGCTCGTCCTCATCCTCGCCGCCGCCCCGGTGTGGGCGGCCCGCAACCCGATCCAGCCCATCAACAAATCGCCCTACGTGTCCGCCCTGGTGATCGACGCCGACACCGGCAACGTCCTCTTCGAGGACAACGCCGACGCCCGCGTCTACCCGGCGAGCGTGCTCAAGCTGATGGACCTGTACGTGCTCCTCGACCGCATCGACCAGGGACTGCTCAAGCTCGACGAGATGGTGCCGGTGACCGCGGAGGCCTACAAGACCGGCGGCTCCCAGGTCTACCTGGACCCCAAGGAGCAGTTCACGGTGGAGGAGCTGCTCTACGCCCTCATGGTCCAGTCGGCCAATGACGCGGCCGTAGCCCTGGCCACCCACGTCGCCGGCTCCAAGGAGGGGTTCGTGGCCCTGATGAACCAGAAGGCCGAGGCCCTGGGCATGAAGAACAGCCGCTTCCACTCGGTGCACGGCCTGCCGCCGTCCGAGGGCCAGGAACCGGACGTGACCACGGCCCGCGACCTGGCCATCCTCTGCCGGGAACTGGCCAAGAAACCCGATACCTTCAAGTACACAGGCATGAAGAGCCGGGGCTTCCGCAACGACACCTTCATGATGCACAACCACAACAAGCTGCTCGGCCAGGTGCCGGGCAGCGACGGCTTCAAGACCGGCTACTACCAGGCGGCCGGCTTTTCCATCGCCGCCACCGCCAAGCGGGGCGGGGTGCGCATCATCAGCCTGGTGATGGGCAGCGCCGACCGCAAGGTGCGGGACGCCAAGGCCATGGAACTGCTCGGCAAGGGCTTTGCCATGGTGCCGCCGCGGCCCGAGGCGATCACCGCCGCCACCACCCCGGCCACGCCCGCAACGCCGCCGCCGGCTGCCGCGCCGGCAGCGGTCCAGCCCGCCACCGGGCCGACCTTTGCCACCGACACGCAGCCGACCCCGGCAGCCCAGGCCGAGGGCGAAAACGCCAGTGCGCCCGATGCTGCGCCCGCGCCGACCACGGCCAAGGGCAGCGGCTGGGGTTCGTTCTTCATCGGCCTGGGGGTGGGCTTCGCCCTGTTCCTCGCCTTCTTCGTGGCAGCCGGCATCCTCATGAAAAAGCGCAGCAAGAGCAGCGGCAGATTCAACCGCTCCGCCTGACCGGACCCCGCCGGCAGCACTGGCCGGCGAACGTCCGCCCCTCGCCGTACCACCCCGCGACCCCTATCGGTCGCGGTTTTTTTTTGGCCGCGAACCCGGCCGCCAGGCAAGGGGCCGCAGGCGGGCCGGCCCGTGCCGTATCGATTGGCCTTGACAGATGCGAACAAATGTTCCAAACATCAGTTCTACACCTGAGCGGAGGAGAGCATGGCAGCGACCGGAACCAGCGAAGAGAACACCAAGACCCGACTGATCCTTGCCGCGGGCGAGGTGTTCGCCCGGGACGGCTTCCGCTCGGCCACGGTGCGCGAGATCTGCCGCCGCGCCGGCGCCCACCTGGGCGCGATCAATTACCACTTCCGCGACAAGGAAGGGCTGTACGCCGCGGTGATCGACTACTCGCACCGTTCGGCCGTGGCCACCTACCCGGCCGATGCGGGATTGTCCGACAACGCCAGCCCGGAGGAACGGCTCCGCGGCTTCATCCGCGCCTTTCTCCTCCGCCTGCTCGACGAGGGCATCCCCGCCTGGCACGGCCAGCTCATGGCCCGGGAGATCGCCGCGCCCACCGGTGCCCTTGGCCAGCTGGCCCAGGGCTCGATCAGGAGCCAGTACACCGTGCTGGCAGACATCCTCGCCGACCTGCTCGGCGAGGGGCAGATGGAACCGGGCCGGGAGAGTGATGCGCTGTTCCTCTCTGCGATGAGTATCGTCGGCCAGTGCCTGCACCATTTCACCGGGCGGCGGGTGATCGCTGCGCTCCGGCCGCAGAACTTCGACCCGGCCGACATCGAGCGGATCGCCGACCACATCACCCGCTTCTCCCTGAACGGCCTGCGCGCCTGCGCCGCCACCCCCTGAACCGCACTCATCCCCGGCCGGCCGGCTGCCCCGCTTCTTGCCGCCCCACGCCCGGCCGCCACCACCAGGAGAACCCATGCAGACAACCACTGCCAAGAAACTGGAAATGCACCGTGCCATGCTCCTCACCCGCCGCTTCGAGGAGGCGCTCATCGAACTGTGCGCCATCGAGGGCACGATCCACGGCATGATGATCCTCTGTACCGGCCAGGAGGGGGTTGCGGCCGGGGTCTGCGCCGCGCTCGAACCGGCGGACGCGATCATCACCAACCACCGCAGCCACGGCCACCTGCTCGCCAAGGGCGCGGACGCGAACACGCTCATGGCCGAGATCTTCGGCCGGGCCACGGGCTGCAACCGGGGCAAGAGCGGCACCCTGCACCTGGCCGTGCCCGAGATCAACGCCCCCTGCACCTCCACCGTGGTCGGCGCCGGGCCGCCCATTGCCGTCGGCCGGGCCTTTGCCCAGCAGTACCGGGACGAGCAGGCGGTGACGGTCTGCTTCATCGGCGACGGCGCGGCCGACGAGGGCTCGTTCCACGAGGCCCTCAACCTGGCCGCCCTGTGGCAGCTGCCGGTGCTGTTTGTCTGCGAGAACAACCAGTATGCCGGGGCCCAGCGGTTCGAGGAGCACACCCGGGCCGCCCACATCGCCGACCGCGCCGCAGGCTACGGCATGGTCGGGGTGGTGGTGGACGGCAACGACGCCGAGGCGGTGTACGCGGTCACGATGGAGGCCAGGGCGCGCGCCCTGGCCGGCAGCGGACCGACCCTGATCGAATGCAAGACCTACCGCTGGCGCGGCCACGGCGAGGCCGACCACCAGCTCTACCAGCCGCGCGAGGAGATCCTCGCCTGGCAGCGGCGCTGTCCGCTCGCCCTCCTGCAGGAGCGGCTCCTGGCCGCCGGCCTGCTCGACCAGGCCACGGTCGCGGCCCTGGAGGCGGAGGTGGCGGCCACCGTGCAGGCGGCCATCCGGTTCGCCGAAGACAGCCCTTACCCCGAGCCGCCCGAGGCGCTCGAAGATGTGTTCGCGTGAACAGCCAATGACCACGACAAGGAGCGATGCCATGCAGCAGCTGGGAATGGGACAGGCCATCAATCAGGGTCTGCGCGAGGAGATGGAACGGGATGCGGCGGTGTTTCTCGCCGGCGAGGGGGTGGGTGTGGGCATCCATGCCAGCCCCATGCTGCCCACGGCCGGGCTGCTCGACACCTTCGGCCCGAAACGGGTGCGGGACACGCCGGTGTCCGAGGCGGCCATCGCCGGCCTGGCGGTGGGTGCGGCCGAGGCTGGGCTCCGGCCGGTGGTGGAGATCATGTTTGCGCCCTTCCTCACCCTGGCCTCGGACATGATCGTCAACCACGCGGCCAAGCTGCGCTACCTCTCCGGCGGCAAGTCGAGCTTCCCGCTGGTGGTGCGCGTGAAGGCGGGCGCGGGGTTCGGCGCCGGCTGCCAGCACTCGCACAACCTGGAGGCCTGGCTGGCCCACTGCCCCGGGCTGAAGGTGGTCATGCCGTCCACCCCGGCGGACGCCAAGGGGTTGCTCAAGAGCGCCATCCGTGACCCCAACCCGGTGGTCATGCTCGAGGACATGCTCCTCTACTTCCAGCCCGGGCCGGTGCCCGAGGGCGAATACCTC
>Ga0265295_1008100_pt1 | contig 11798 bp, 12 predicted proteins | sample Munlansysbiofilm_FD_192503 | JGI IMG/M metagenome (GOLD analysis project Ga0265295, IMG submission 192503) | Leachate microbial communities from a municipal landfill in Southern Ontario, Canada - Methane capture system biofilm | ecosystem: Engineered > Solid waste > Landfill > Unclassified ... | reverse complement strand
ATAACACTGTCAACATCTGCTGTTCTAATTGATTGTTGATGGACAATCGTATTCGCCTTTATAAAGTAAATAGTGTCGTTGTTTTGTGCTTGCAATAAGACTATCGAAAAAAATAATCCTATTATTGATACTAAAAGTTTTTTCATTGTTTTATCCTCTTTTTATTGTTTAATAATTTTTGCTGATTTGATTTCTGCTTTGTTGCTGTAATTGCAAATATAGATTCCGCTTGGTAGTGAGCTCACATCTATGGAAATAATTCCATCTCCCGAAATTTGTTTGGTTTGCAACAATTTGCCATCAAGACTTAAAATGTTTATGGTCCCATTTAAATCTTTGGCTTCTGATAAGTCAATATTTAAAATGTCATTGACCGGATTAGGAAACAAAGTGAGTCCAGATGTTGTTTGTTCTGTTTCTGAAATCCCAGTGAAGCCATCAAAAGTCACATATCGGAGATTGGTCAAGACGTAAGTTGAAGTGCTTCCACCCATTGGTGTTACTACCATGTTTCCTCCTGAAAACGTCAACTTTTTGATGCTGCTTAGAGCATAAGAGGTTTGTACACCGCCTGTTGTTTTTACATACATCGTTTGTGCTTGTAAACCAGTTAGTCCAAACACCAACAAAAGGATGGTGCATAATTTTAATCGTTTGTGTTTCATTTTTTTTTCTCCTATAAATTATAATTTAAATTAATACTCGTTTTTTAGATTCTTACATCAATCATCAATAAAATCTAACAGTGGAAATCATTGTGAATTTAAAAACTAAACCCTTAGTTTTCTTTAATTTAGTTATGGATATATGGGGCATATGTACTTGCTTATGGAGTTTGTGCCTGGGTTCATAGTTTTAGACGGCAAATATAAATTGATTTTTTAACAATCAGTTAATAAATCGTTAAAAAATCAATTGTTAAATGAGTTTTTTGTAAGATGAGTAGTCTTTTGTTTAAATATGAATGTAAATCAGAGTTGTTCGGTAAGGTTTCTTCTTCTTTTTCAATACTCTTCATGTCAATATGTCAATCTCAAAATCCTCTTTTGACATGGTTGAAACAAAAACAAGCAATAATTTCAATGAGTGTGAGAAATAGCTTAAATAATCGAATAAAAGGGTTGAATAATGTTTAGGTTTGCCATTTTGCGTTGTGTAGGAAAGATCTTATTTAATGTGTATTATGTTTTTAAAAAGTTCTAAATTAAAACAATGATTTGTTTTGTAATGAAACAATGTATAACTTTGTTCCGTTAAATAGGGTAATATAAATTGATATGAGCATGACATTTTCACAAAAGCAAATTGGTCAGAGGATAGCTGAGCTTCGCAAGCTGAAGGGCTTATCTCAGGAAGATTTGGCAAAAAGTGTCAAAATTTCTCGGCCATCATTGGCTCAAATAGAGTTAGGAAATAGAAGTGTTGATATTCTTGAGTTGCAAAAATTATCGCTGGTGTTGGAGTTTTCATTGGATGACTTTATGTCTGATGATTTTTCTGCAATTCAGGAAATTGAAGGCAAAGAAGAAAAGAAGTCCAAGAAAAAGAATGAACGGATCTCTGTGCCCACATTGCAAGTCAACAAATTTAAGAATGTATTGCTGTATATCCTTGAGCGATGTGCAGGCAAACCCAATGTTGGGGAAACGGTTCTTTACAAGTTGCTTTATTTTTCAGATTTCAATTACTATGAGTTGTATGAGGAGCATTTAACCGGTGCCAAATATCGCAAGTTGCCTTATGGGCCTGTTCCACAAAAACTGGATGCCATCATTCATCAGATGATTGATAATGGGCAACTCAAAAGAATTAAAACTTCATATTTTGGCAAAACACAAATTCGATATGTTCCTTTGATTAAACCTGATTTAAAATTATTAAATGGTGCAGAAAAAGAAGTTATTGATAAAGTCATAGAACAGTACAGCGACTGGTCTGCGGCAACAATCAGCAATTATTCTCATCAAGATATGCCATGGTTGGCCTCAAAAGAAGGCGAAGTAATAAATTATGAATTAGCCTTTTATAGAGATGCTCCCTTCTCAGTTAGAAACTATGGTGATGAAATCGAGGAACAATGATTTTTGATGAGTTATCCGAGTTTAAGAAGGACTTAAAATTTTTTTTAAAGAAATACAGAACACTTAATGATGATTTAGAAGTGGTCAAACGAGTGTTGGAAGTTTTTCCCGACGAAAGATCGCCCTTTAGTTTCCGTATTGATAATTTGGGGTTAGAAACATGTGTCATCAAAGTGAGAAAAATTGCTTGTAGGGCTTTAAAAGGCAGAGGAGTAAATTCGGGGTTAAGATTGATTTATGCATTTTTCTATGATGAACAAAAAATCACATTCATTGAATTATATCATAAAAAAGATAAGAAAAATGAAGATAGACAGCGAATTACAGATAATTTCAAATAGGGAAAATAGTATCAATGCACAAAATCAACAACATCGGCTCAGTTTAATGTCTAATAATAAAGAAGTTACTTGTTTTTTTTAGATTCGCCAATCCATTTTATCCAATTTTCTATGGCGATTTGCCTTTGTTCTGTGGAGTCTGAGTAGTCGTAACCTATAGATTCTAAAGTAGATCTTGCTGTATCTTCACCATTTGGATTATTGGAAAATCCTTGTCCTGGTATAAAACCATACATTCGCATCACAACTCCTTCAGTCACACGTTGAGCGTGCAACCGAGTTTCATCTTTAGCATTATTTAAAAGAGGTAAAACTGCAACAATAGCTGGAATTCCTAATTCAGATAACTTATATACAGATGGTGTGTAGTCTGAATGTAACATATCATAATTATCGTCTAGTGTGGCGATTAATGAGTCAATGAGAATTTGTGTGGAGTCGTTTGATTTGTTTACGATCATTTGTTCTTTTGGTTGTTTTGAATTTGAACAGGCAAACAACAATGTCAGAAGTGTGATTGAAAAAAATGTTTTCATGTTTTTATTTTGTTGGCTTGTTATGATGTTGTAAAAATGAAAATTCCATAATTTTTACAATAATCGCTAATTCTGCTGAATGATAAAGCTTTTGATACATTTCTGATTGCAAGAAAAGTTTTTGTTCTACTTTTGTAAGTAATTTTATACCCTATACCATGAGATTTGCCTTTTTATATTTTCTTGTTCCTTTTTTTATGTTGAGCGGCTCTGCTCAGAACACTATCTTCATTGTTCATGCTCCTGATTCTTTCGATGTTTACCAGTTGCATCTTAATGAAGAGCTCACAACAGCAAATCTGAAGGTTTATAATTATGATGATTATCCTCAGGTCATTGCGCAAGTGTCAGGCTATGTGGGTGGAAAGTTGTCAGGGGTAGAGAAAACATATTATCCTTCGGGCAAAATTTATCAGACTTTTGTTTATGCCGATGGTAAGCTCTGGGGAGAATACATGGAATATTCAGAAGATGGCAAATTACAGCTGAGAGGCCATTTCGTCAACGATCAGCAACATGGTTTGTGGATTGATAAATTATCAGGCTGTACAGGGCGTTATAAAAATGGCTTGAAACATGGGCGCTGGAGATGTAATGAAGGGATAGTTCCTTACAAACTATATGTTTACCGAAAGGGCAAATTCATCAGAAGTAAACAAAAATAATTTTTTATCCTGCTGCCACAGCAATGGCAACCACAGATACTCTCACGTTTTTGGCTTTTTTCAACTCAGTGATGCATGATTCAAGAGTTGCACCGGTGGTAATCACATCATCCACAATCATCACGTGTTTGCCCTGAATATTTTCGGGATGAACCAGCCGAAACATTTCTTTTACGTTTTTCCAGCGTGCAAATCTGCTTTTTTTGGTTTGTGTTTCAGTGAAAGCGATGCGTTGAAGACTTAATGTATCTACGGGAATATTAAGTATTTCAGACAGTCCGTTGGCAAAAACTTCTGCCTGATTAAAACCCCTGCTTCTTTTTTTCTTTTTATGAAGAGGAACAGGAATGATATAATCTACATCATCAAGGATGCAGTTTCCCAAAAGAATTTTCCCGTAATATCTGCCAATTTCTTCGCCCACATCTTTACGGTCTTTGTATTTGAGCATATGGACAAGTTTTTGAACTTTTAGCCCTTTTGTGTAGTAATAACAGGCTATAGCAAAACCAAGCTCTGTTCGACCCCAGAAAGTTTGAGCCAGTGAATTGTCATGCGGGTAAAAGTGAAAATTTGTTTCCGGAAGCTCGGCTTTGCATGCAAAACACATGATATTCTCATCCCTAAGCATCGATGAACCGCATAGGGGACATATATGAGGAATGAACAGACGAAGAAAGTCACGAAACATTATTTCTACTCATTATGTGTCAAAAATAATCTATTTTTGCAAACGCTTAACTGTTGATATGAGATTATAATGAAAAATGATGAACTTTTTATGCAGCTGATAGCTATTTTTCACGCATCTGCATTACAGGGAATGGGAAAAATGAAGAATCCAGTAACCGAAAAAACTGAAGTCAATGTTGAACAGGCTTCACATGCCATCAATATGCTGGATATGCTTAGGGAAAAAACAAACAATAACCTTGATGATGCACTTCAGAGGTCATTAAATCAGGTAATTTCTGATCTAAAATTAAATTTTACAGACATAAAAAAATAAACTTATGGAAACCACTCAGATGGATAAAAGACAAAAACGCGTATACCAAGGAATTATACTTTTTCTGCTTCTTCTTATTATTGTACTTGTATGGAAACTCGTCACAATCAAGACAGGAGTCGATACTATTATTATAGAAAAGGAAAAGGCAATAGCGCAAACCACAGAGCTACAAACCGAATTGGATGCATTGATGGCAGAGCATTACAGGATTAAAGATGAATACGGTATGCTTACAGATCAGTTATCAGCAAAGGATAGTTTGATCATGAGTCAGGCCCATGAGATTGAAAAACTAATTAACTCACAGGCCGATTACCGAAGGATTAAACGTCAGCTCGATTATCTCAGAGATATCACTCAGGGATATGTGGGGCAGATTGATTCTCTTTATGAAATTAATCAGCAACTGACTGAAGAAAATCAGGTTATTAGAAAAGATTTATTGTCAGAGCAGCAAAGAACTTTTGAGTTGGTTCAGGACAAGGAGGATTTAAAGGGACAGCTCACTTCTGAAGCATATCTTCGTGCTTATGCCGTGAATGCAAAAACTATTTCTGTTAGATCAAACGGGAAAGAATCAGAAACTGATAAAGCAAGGCGTACAGATGTTATCAGGGTATGCTTTACTTTAGGTGAAAATTCACTTGTTCCTGCGGGTACCAAGGATTTATATATCCGAATTGCACGACCTGATAATTTGATTTTGACTCAGGGTAGTTATTCTTTCCTTTATCAGGGTGAGAGAATTCAGTTCTCTGAAAAAACAAGTGTTCAGTATAATAAAAAGTCACAAAATGTATGTGTCAGTTATCGCCGTGGTGATGTTGAACTGTTACCTGGCGTGTATCATGTCAATGTTTTTGCTGATGAAAAAATGATTGGTGAGTGCACTTTTAAACTGAATTAAAATTAAATTTAAAAAAAAACAATCTTTTTTTTGGATTTGACATATCATTCATTGTATATTTGCTGAAACAAATTTTATTTCTTTGTGAAGTATTTTTCAGGTAAATCAATAAGTTGGGTCATATACAGTTCTGCAATAGCTGCAGTTGCAGTATTGATTGTTGTTGCATATTCATATCGTGAGTCTGCATACTGGAAGGGAATGTATGAGGATAAACAAAATGTGCAACTTTCCTCTGACGCACAAAACCGACAGTTGAAATTATTAATGACCAATTCTGAACTTGAAACCTCGTTACTCATGAAAGATTATTTCATGGTTGACAGTTTGCTCGTTGCTCAGAGATTTACAAATGAAGAGCTGAATAAAAAGTTAAATGAATCAATCAGACAGTATTATATGTTGCTCCAGACAAATGATGAGCTTCAGACAAGTCTTGATTTTTATCAAAATAAAATTAATAATTTGATGGTAGAACTTCAGGACAGCAGAAAACAGTTTGCTGAACTTAAGATTCTTGCAGATTCTCTTCAAAAAGTTCCATTTGTATCTGAAATAGCGACCCCAAAGGAGTTGTTTACTGTTGAGTTTATGGCTACCTATAAACTGATTTCAATGAGTGCTTCTGCCTTTCACAATGCGAAAAAAGGAGTGTTGCCAACAAAGAGTATTAAGAAGACCGAATTTATTCAGATCAGAATTACATCTTTGCCAGGTATTGATTTTGACCTTGGCAAGAAAACTGTCTATCTCAGAATTGCAGATCCCCAAGGAACCATCTTGCCATTTATGAAAGATGAGGTCGATTTATTTAAATATCAGGGAGAAGAAATTCTATTCTCTGAGAAAACCGAAGTTAATTTTTCAGCCAAAAAATTTCCTATTGCAATTTCATATCATCCGGTTACTGTTTTGCCGGCAGGTATATACTGGGTCTATGCTTTCTGTGATGGCATCAAAATTGGTGAGACTTCCTTTGATTTAAACTAACACTTAATTTCTTCATTATGAGTTTTAAGAAAATAATAAGTTTTCGTGCTTATGCATTCATTATTGTTTTGTTATGTGCATTGAGTGCTCAATCTCAGGATATTATGGTGGCCTCTCAGGCACAATACAAGCAGTTTATGAAATCCAAAACCTATCTGGTGAAATATGATAATCCTTTTAGTGGTTTTAATACTGCAATGGAGGATGCCATGAAGAAATACTGGAATATTACACCATGGGAAGTGATCAGCTCTGCAGAATTTGAAAAGAAACGTACTGATAAGTCTGCTTCGTTTCTTTTTTTATCCGAAGCCATGGCTGAAAAGAGAGAAGAACTTCGATTTGATATTCTTAATGTAGTTATGGGTAGCAGTTCTGGGAATCTCAACAATATGCCCGATTTGGGCTCTGTCCCCCTTTCATATGCTTTTGATGATGACGAGTTTGCTGAGGATGATTATATATATAAACTGGGAGCAATCCTCAGGTTTGTGCAGTTCTATATTGAATCAAACGTGAAAGCTGCAGATACAGATGTGAAAAGTATTGTGAAGGAACACGGTAAATCAATTCGCACAAAAGAAATTTGGTTTATCAAAGAAGATCTTGACAATGAGGTGAATACAGTACAGAGAATTGCTGCTTTTTATGACGGAAAAGTAAAAATAGTAACTGAGCAAGAAATAGTTGAAGCTATTGCGTCCAAAAATCCTAATGTTTTGATTTTGCACAAAGTGGGGCCTGGAAAAGGCAACAGTGGTAAATGTTTAAAGTTTATTATATCTGTGGCAACAGGAATTCCCTACTATTATAATATGACAGAAATTACGTCAAAAAAACCAGACGCCTTTCTATCGGCTGATTTTAAAAAGTTATAACTTTAATTTTTTATTTATTTTTGGGGCAGATTTTTTATGAAATCGAGAATTTCCATCAGTGCTTTCTCATTGAAAGTTTCCTCTGTAAGCATGTATTCTTCTAGAGTTCCCTTTTCAACGTACTGAAAAAGATGATTCAATTTGTCCATCTTCACAGTTTTAAAATTCAAGTTTTTTGCTTCAGTAAGATAGGTTTTGATGGCTTCAAGGTTTTCATCAGCTGAAACCTGAATGTCAAGACTGCCGTTGAGTGCAAGAACAGGACATTTAATTTTTTTCAAATATACAGAGGGTTTGATGGCAAGAAAATACTTCATCCATGGAGCGTAAAGCTGCGTTGCTGCTAGTCTTGCTTGTTCAGTGGTAAGATTGTATTTTTCAATATCAGCTGGTGCAAAATCGGCAGTGGCTTCATTAATAATTATTTCAATTTTTTTCATGAGTGAATCTGGGTTTGGTTGACTGAGTGCCAGATTATACATTTGAAAATTGATGACTCTTGTCAGTTCTATAAAGTCCTCGTTTGCTTTGCCAGCTCGCATAAGGTCTTCAGTTTGTTTGAGCAGAAGATCAACGATTGTTACGCCTGGTCCAGCCAGTGAAACAATAAAAGAAATGCTTTTGTTTTTTGCAGCTGCCATCATTGCTATCAATCCGCCTTCGCTGTGTCCGATCAGTCCGATTCTTTTGGGATTGATGTTGGGATATTTCTTAAAAAAGGCAACTACAGATAGTGCATCATTCATAAAATCTGCTGTAGTTGCAGTGCTGAAATTTCCTTCTGATTTCCCAACACCCCGGTCATCGTATCTGAAAACAGCAATGCCATTTCGTGTCAGATAATCTGCAATCACCAAAAATGGTTTATGCCCTGCCAGTTCTTCATTTCTGTCTTGTGGTCCTGAGCCTGAAATCAGTATTGCAAGTGTGTGAACTCCTGTAGTATCAGGTAGAGTCAGAGTGCCATGCAATTGGATCTTTTCCTTTTTATTGGGAACACTGATATCCTTCGTAATGTATGGAAATGGTTCCTTGGGTTCTTGTGGCCTATTGAAGGATGTTGCTTCACTTTGACTCTTAAAATATAAGACCATGGGATGGCTCGTTCCGCCTTGTACCCAGTTTCCATTGATCAGCATTTGTTCTCTGTCAATTCTTCCCGCATAATATGCGCGAAACTCAGAATACTGAATATTGATGGAATCCCTTTCGCAAAATGTTTTGTTTGCTTTCTTCGCATAAATGAACTGTTCTGGAATATACATCAACGTTATGAATCTGTCCATATCGTATCGAGTTTCAAAAATGAAGGTCAGTTCTTGCGGCTCTTGCACTAATTTACCTTCAAAAAAATTAGAGGGCAATTGCTGAGATGAAACTTGTGTGTTAAAGAGCAGAACTGCGGCAATAAATGATAAATTAATCTTTTTCATCGGCTGAATGTTTTAACAAATCTAAAACAAATGTATACTTAATTTTTAATACTTTTGATAAATCAAGATAAATTCATTAATTTGAAATAGATAAAATCTATCTTACTTGCATGTTTTGTTGATACAGCGAGTTTTGTCTGCATTAAAAACGCTGAGGAGCATAAAATAATAATTATTGCGAAACTTTTGCTCGAGGATGTAGTACTTGATTTTATGGATAAATAATGTGGTCAGCAAGTGGAGAAAATTCTTCCGATTCTGCTATTATTAATGTGTGCCCTTTTTCAAGAAGAACTTCAAAGACTTGAATCATTTGTTGAATGCTCAGTGGATCAAGCCCTTTAAATGGGGAATCAAATAAAATTAACGACTCTTTTTGTTTCATTGTTGTTAGTTCTTCCGCAATTGCTAATCGCTGTTTCTCTCCTGATGAAAGTGATTGAATATCCTGTGAGCAGTTCAGATATCCCAGACCCAAATCTTTAAGAAACTGTATTATTCTCAATGTTTTTTTCGAAAGAAACTGAAATTCAAAAACTTCATCAATGGTGAAATCAAACCAATCTGAAATGGATTTTCCATGATATTGATATGCTAAGATTTCATCTTTATATCTTTTTCCGTCACAATCATGACAGATTTCAATAACATCTGGCAAAAAGTCAAGAGTTGTGGTGATTGTCCCTATGCCTTTACAAACCTGACATTGTGAATGAGCATGATGATAGTTGAAATCTTTTTCTGGAAGTCCACTCGTTTTAGCAAAAACTGTTTGTAAATCAGCAAGGTATCCGCATTTTGATGCGATGTTTGTGCCTTTTGTATGTTGAGCAAATGAACTACCAATCATGATTGTATTCGAATAATTCAAGCCTGTGAGCAGCCTGTGAATTCTGTGCAGTGTTTTTGTTTTTCCGCTACCCGTGTGACCTGTAATAAGATTTATTTTCTCAGCAAAGATGCTGATGTTTTCTGAAAGTTCAAGGGGAGCAGTTTGTTCATTGAGATTTGCTGCCTTTTTTCGGATAATTTTTTCATTGCTTAGAATCATCGCTGCTATGGGTGCATTTTCAGAAGTTATTTCGTCGGGTTTGATATCTGCAATGATATTCCCACCCTTGCTTCCCGATCCAGGACCCAGCTCTATCAGTCGGTCGGCAATTTGGATTAATTCGGGATGATGGTCTGAAATGAGAATTGTGTTTCCTCTATTTTTTGCGTTGATGAGTGTTTGAACAAGATGAAGTCTTGCTTTGTGATCCATTCCATAGAAAGGCTCGTCTAGAATGAGGCACATGCCACTGAGTTCTGATGCCAACACATTGCTGAGTCTAATCCATTTCAATTCTCCTGATGAAAGCCATGCCGCTGGACGGTTTAGTGGCAAGTGCCCAAGTCCGGCGTTGTTCAGAAAATCAAGAATTTCTTTTAATTGTCTGACAAGAGCTTCGGAAACTGAAAGAAATTCACTCCTTTGAAGTTCTTTCAACATTTCAGCAATGGTCAATTCCATCATCTGTCCGATATGTTTGTCGCAGAATGTATATTTCAACATTTCTTCATTGAGCCGATATCCCTTGCAGTCTGTACAGGGAACATCTTGTAGCATATCCATCGCATGTTTTCCTCTGGCTGATGGGAAATGAATATGGTATTCCTCCTCTGTCAGAGCACACAATCCTGCCCATTTTTCTTCGAAATGATGCTCTCCTGTGTTGTTTTTTCTTTTATACTGCCAAACAACAGAATACTTTGTTTCTCCTGTGCCGTAGAGGATTTTATCTTTGTCATTTGCCTGCAAACTGTTCCAGGGTTCATGAAGCTGAATACCATGGTTTTGAGCCATAGCTCTTAGTGTCCAGATGTGCTTGTTGTTTTCAGACAGAAAATATTGAATTGTTTTATGGGAATTCAAAGCTCCTTCTTCAAGCGCAAGTTCGGGACGAATGACCAATAGTTCGGGATCGCATTGTTTGATGAATCCAACTCCTTCGCATTTTGGGCATACGGAATATTCATTGGAATATGAAAAGTCTGATGAAGTGAGCGATTCATTTCTATTGTCAGAAAACCTGGCATACAACAGGCGTATCATGCTGTAAATACCAGCTAGTGAACCTGTTGTTGAGCGGAGGTGCGGTTTTGGAATGTCTGATTCAACTGCAACAGTGGGCATGATGCTGTTGACTTGTCCCACCTGCCCTCCACTGATTTGTCCAATACGCAGTCTTTGATATCCTGAAAGACTTGAGGTGAATAGGCGTTGTCCTTCAGCATGAATTGTATGCATGAGCAGAGAAGTTTTTCCACTGCCTGATAATCCTGTAAATGCAGTCAATTGTCCTGCAGGAATGTGTAAGTCTATGTGTTTTAGGATATTTGTGGAGATATCTCTGAGGTCAATGGCTGGCGGTTCTGAAATTTCATGTTTGTTTGTCAATTGTTCATCAATGATAAGTGCTCTAGTGGTGGGGGACTGGTGTCTTGTGAAAAAATCAGTTGCAGTTCCTGAAAACAGACATTTTCCTCCTTCCGCACCGCCTTCGGGTCCCACATCCACAATCCAGTCGGCTGAGCTAATAACCTGATAATCATGCTCAACGATGACAATCGTATGTCCTTTGGCAATAAAATTTCGTAGGGCGCTGATGAGCTTTTTGATATCTTCATGATGAAGACCTGAAGTGGGCTCATCAAGTATATACAGATTGTTGCCCGACTTTTCCCTGTGAAGTCTTTGTGCAAGTTTAATTCTTTGGGCTTCGCCTCCCGAAAGAGTTGATGATGATTGTCCAAGAGTTAAATATCCGAGACCCAAAGCTTCCATGGCTTTTAGATAGGGAAGCACAGTTGGTGTGTCTTTGAAAAACCCAAGTGCTTGTTCTACACTGAGTTCCAACACTTCGCTGATGCTTTTATCATGATATTTGGCACTAAGAACTTCTTCTTTAAAAC
>Ga0265295_1008099_pt1 | contig 11799 bp, 10 predicted proteins | sample Munlansysbiofilm_FD_192503 | JGI IMG/M metagenome (GOLD analysis project Ga0265295, IMG submission 192503) | Leachate microbial communities from a municipal landfill in Southern Ontario, Canada - Methane capture system biofilm | ecosystem: Engineered > Solid waste > Landfill > Unclassified ... | reverse complement strand
TAATTATTATTAATAATTTGATAGAAACAGGAGTTCGTTGTTGTAAATCGAAAAAGATACTTCCCAAGGCTATCCGTCTTAACTGTAGGATATGTGCCCACCATTGTTAATCCCGGAAAATAATCTTGAACAGGCACTAAAGTAATCGTTTCATTCTTTAAGTCAGGCAAAATGCCATTAAGAATCGTTTGGGCTTCTTTTTTTTCATTCTTGCAAGCTCCAAAAAGACTCATTAGCGCTATTAAAACAATTAGTCTGGTTTTCATATCTAATTCCTTTTATAAATGAGCTACAACGTCTGTGAATAGTGGACATCCCGTTTATTTCTTCATTACCACTTGCAGAAGGTGCATCTACACAGCCAATGTGGGTGTGTATGTTTATACTTTGCAAACTTCGCCGAAAGATGACCCCAAAATCCTTCACAAAGCTCAGGCTCCCCACCGGAGTTTTACCGTGGGAGTCGATAGCCGATGTGATCGCAGGATTCCTCATTTGCCTGATTAATTTAAGTACGCCGCAAAACTAAAAATTATTTCATTAGGAATAGTTTTAAATTTCATCGCTTCAGGATTTCGCAGGGCGCGTGGCGCGTGGCGCAGGATGCAAGGCGTGAGGATGCAGAGCGCTAACATTTAGCTGTGAATTCTTACGTGATGTTCGGACGAGGCTGCGCCTCGTCCGCATTATTCTTACAGGCGGCGAGTTCGAAAATTGGCGATTTCCGTAGTCAAGATAAAAGCTAATGCGTTATATTTTTAATATTTTCAAATCTCTATGTCATATCAAAATCTTCAATCTTCAATTACTCTCTTCGTTCAAATTCTTTTTGCCGGAATAGTTGATGTAAACATCGTCCGATATTTTTTTCAATGTTTTTAAAAAGTCCTTTTCATCCAACGCTTTTTTCTGCAAAGTGGCAATACCTTTCAGTTGGCTGAATCTTTCAGTCTTGTCAATATTATTACGAATCAAAATGGAATTCAGGCTTTCTAAATTCGCAAGAACTACCAGTTCATTGATGCTGGCAAAATCCCTTATGTTTAACCCTTTCTTTGCATGTTCAGGGTTGGCATCCCGCCAGTCTTTTGCCGTGCAATTAAATAATACAACATTCAATAAATCGGCTTCTTCCGCATAAACCAGCCATTCCTTGTCCTTCTCGTAATTCCTATCGGGTAAAATGCAATCTTTAACTGCGTCCGTATGAATTTGGTAATTCATTTTTGTAAGTATCCGTTTTACGTTCCACTCAAGGTTGTACTGGTTACTTTCAATTTCTTTTAATCGCTGGTATTCTTTAATGAGCAGCAATTTGAACATGGGGCTTATCCATAAGCCAAATTCAAAGGCTAAATCTTTGTGTGCGTAAGTTCCGCCATAGCGGCCGGATTTTGAAATCAGTCCAATGGCATTTGTTGCTTCAATCCATTTTTTAGGTGTCAGGTTAAAGCTATTCAGTCCGGCTTGTTTTCTAAAGGTGTCGAATTCGACAGGTTTAAAATTCGGATTGTTTAAGGATTCCCAAAGGCCAAGAAACTCAACAGTGTTCCGGTTTCTCATCCAGTTGCGGATATGGTCGGAACCTTCTTCACCGCGCACCATGTCAGTCAGGCTAATAAAGTCCTGGTCGTTTTGCTGAACAATCGAAATCAGTTTGTTTTTCAACCTCTATTTGAGATTTCCTTGTCATTTTCTCACATTAATTCAGTAAATCAGATTTATTATTTTTCATCAAAACCCACCCTCCCCACCGGAGTTTTACCGTGGGAGTCGATAGCCGATGTGATCGCAGGATTCCTCATTTGCCTGATTAATTTAAGTACGCCGCAAAACTAAAAATTATTTCATTAGGAATAGTTTTAAATTTCATCGCTTCAGGATTTCGCAGGGCGCAGGGCGCGTGGCGCGTGGTGCAGGGCGCAGGAAGCAGGGCGCTGACATTTAGTTGTAAATTCTTGCAGGCTCACTGGTTGTGGCGCGTTGGTAGTTATTTCAAATCATAGTTCATGTTGTCTTCTAATATTCTCGGTCTGGCAAAATCAAAGTCTTTATTGAACACACTCCTTTTGCTGATAAATTCTTCACAACCAATGTCATTCAAATCTATAATTGCGTGAAACAAATCATCGGTAATAAAAGGCCGCTCTTTATTTGATAAAATCGTTTTCTGTTTGTCGGGGTAAAAATGTTGATATCCGGATGAAAGCCAAACGATAAAAGGAATTTCGACATTTGATTTGGGCAATGATCCTGAATAATCATGGCCTACATTGTTGTTTTCGTCATACACATTTTCGCCATGGTCAGAAAAATATATCGCAGAAGATATGATATTACGATCTCCCAAACTATACGAGTCTAAAATGCTCAACACGCTGTCGACAACAAAATCGTTGTAAAGAACAGAATTGTCGTACTCGTTTATGATACGTTCTTTGTCAGAATTATACGTAGTGAACTTGTCGAATTTTGAAGGGTATCTTTTCGCATAGGCAGAGTGGCTGCCCATTAAATGAATAACAATGAATTTATTCTCTGCTTTTTCATCTAATACCGAGCAGAAGGGCTGGAGAACTCTTTCGTCGTAGGATGATAAATAAGTGCTTTCAAAGGATGTGTTTCCTTTGTTGTTTACAAAAATTGTGACATCGGAGGTGTTAGCTAAATTAAAAACGGCATTGTCCCAAATGCCAATGGGTGACTGATTTGACAGCCAAAATGTTTTAAAACCCAACGAATGGAACACGTCAATTATGCTGGTGCTTTTATCAAAACTCATCTTGTTTTCGAGATTGGATTCGGTCAGGCCGGATAGTAATGAACTCAAAGTGTTAGAATAAGGACTGACAACATTTGAATAGGCGACAATATCGTTTCGTTTCTCCAGCCTGGGATTGGTTTTTCGATGATAATTATATAACGACATGTGATTCCTGTTACAGGATTCTCCAATGATCAATACAAATAGATGCTGTTTTGATTCTCCGGAAATCAGTTCAGCCTCAATGTTTGCAACTTCCCTTTTCTTTAAAGCATTGTACGACTTAAGCTCCTCGCCAAAAGAGATCAGCGCTTTGGCAGTTTGTGGAATAGCCTTTCGGGTCAACCGCCCGTTTATTAAATTTTCCGAAAGAAATACGATTGAGAAAAGCATTACAATCATTACCACCCATTTGCTTTTGGGGTAAACACGAACGGAATAGGTATTGCGATAAGCAATAAAACCGAAGAAAAAATAGGGGATGATTAGCAAAAACAACCAGCTGAATTTCAACTCCATAAACTCTTTAGCCTCATTCACATTGGTGTTTAACAATACAAAAAGGCTTGATGCTGTGATGGGGCCTTTTAAAATTAATAAGTGGCATAAATTGATAAAGCCTTCGATAAAAAAAACGGTAACGGCTATTTTGTAAAATACTTTCTTTCCAAAAAAATAGTACGGTAATGTCAATATCGGAATCCAGCAGAGATAGATAACCAGTTCACGACTGTCGAAAATGTCGTAATTGAGTAATAATGATATTATTTGCACATAAAGTATCATCATCAACAGGTAAGGAGGAAATAGTTGTCGTAGTGTTTTCATCGGATAATCTTAGTGTGCGCACCACATCTGTGTAAATGTGCGATTGGATTTGTTTCTTCCTTACGCTTTGCGAAAGTGTTAATCCCGGCACAGGCAGCTCCTTTGGTGGCCGTTACCGTGGCAATCGGCGCAAAATCCCTCACAAAACGCTGCCTCACCGTCGTGGTGTCGCGGTGGGTATCGAGAGCCGATGTGATGACTTGATTTCTCATTTGCTGCGTAACTTAGAATTCACGGCAAATTTAGAAATATTCCAGTTGGAGGGTGGGGGGATTTCATCGAATCGGGGAAGCGCAGGGCGCAGGGCGTGAGGCGCAGGGCGCATGGCGCGAGGCGCTGGATGCAGAGCGCTAACATTTAGCTGTAAATTCTTACGTGATGTTCGGATGTGGCTGTGCCTCGTCCGTACCTGCCTGTTTTTGTTGCCGAAGCATCAACTTTGGATGCTTCCCAGCCGATCATGGCAGCTTTTCGGGTTGTTCCCCACATATAGCCGCCAAATACACCCGACGACTGAATGACCCGGTGACACGGAATCAGGAAGGCGACAGGGTTGCTTCCGATAGCTGTTCCGACAGCTCTTGCAGCTTTTGGCTGCCGGATGATTTCTGCAATATTTCCATAGGTTGCTAAACCTCCCATTGGAATTTTCAAAAGTGCTTCCCACACTTTTAGCTGAAAATCGGTTCCTTTCAGGTGTAGTTTTATTTTATGAATCTTGCTCCAATCTTGCGTAAAAGCGTGCAAAGCATTTTGTTGAATGTCGTCGGCTTGTTCGATGAACCGGGCTATTGAAAAACGTTTTTCCAGGTTTGACATGGCAGTTTGTTTGTCGTCAGAAAACGCCAGATAACAGATCCCTTTGTGGGTAGAAGCCGCCAAAATGCCACCAAATAAGCTTTCGCTAAAACTATAATTTATGGTGAGACATTCTCCTTTGTTTTCATATTCTGCAGGAGTCATTCGCTCGATTTTCGTGAATGCATCGTGCGATCCTGCAGTTCCCGAAATTCCGGGTTTGGTTGGGGTTTCAAATAATGTGGGTTGTAAATTGTTCAGGATTTGTTTTGCGCGCCGAACGCTTATGTATTCCTGGAATTTTTCAGGGGTTACACCCGCCCAATCGACAAAAAGTTTTTCAAAATCAGTAGGGCTTAAATGTACTTTTCCCGCAACTTCTTCAGGGGTTGGTTGCTCCCCGGAGTTTTGCTGTATGTATCCGACAGCTTCTGCTATTCGACCGTAAATGGTGGTTCCTTGATCGTTCATTAAAATCAAATTTTGTGAAAAAAAAGCTCACCTTTTCTCAAATTCAAACGCGAATTCCTTTGAATAGCTATGTTCTCTGTTCATAATTTCAGCCATCTGCTTTGCGATTTCCGGATTGTCATGAGCCACATTATTTTGCTCGCCTTCATCCTTTGCCAGATCGTACAACTCGATAGCGGCATCGGGATTATTGCCCATATCCAAACGTATTGCTTTCCAATCGCCCACTCTCGCCGCTTGCTTTCCGCCTCCTTCATGAAACTCCCAATATAAAAAATCGTGCGCTTTTTGTTCTTTACCCAACAGTTCCGGCAGGTAGGAAATGCCATCAATATTCTGAGGAGGACTTATTTGGGCTATTTCACAAGCTGTGGGCAAAAAATCATAAAATGCAGAAATATGACCGGAAGTGGTTCCCGGCTCGATTTTCCCCGGCCACCAGGCAACCAGCGGCACACGGATTCCACCTTCGTACAAATCCCGTTTCATTCCCCTGAAATTTGCATTGCTGCCGAAAAATTCAGGATCGGCACCTCCTTCCGCATGAGGCCCGTTGTCGGAAGTAAAGATGATGAGGGTGTTGTCGGCGATACCCAACTCCTCCAATTTCTCCCGGATTTCGCCCACCTGATTGTCGAGCAAACTCACCATTGCAGCAAATGCTGCATGGGGTTCGGGCTGGGAAGCATAGCCGCCATTTTTGTAGGTTTCACCTTCATCTACTCCCGCATAGGGTGTTTCCGGAGCAAATTGCGCACGGTATTTCTGCATATAGCTTTCAGGAGCCGCCAATTCAGCATGAGGAATAATGGATGGGTAATACATGAAAAAGCTGGTGTCCTTATTAATTTCAATAAAAGCAAGTGCCTTTCGATGAATAATTTCCGGCCCGTAGGTGTTGGTTTGTTTCAATTGGTTGTCGTCGAGGATTACTTTCGTTTGGTTGTGCCACAAGTGGTAGGGGTAATAATTGTGGGCCAGCCTTTGGCAGTTGTATCCATAAAACTCATCAAACCCCTGGTTATTTGGGTCGCCTTCCGAACCCGGATATCCGAGACCCCATTTTCCAAAAATACCGGTTACGTAGCCCTTCTTTTTCAGAAGTTCTGCCACAGTGGTTGCTCCCGATTCCAGCGGGTATTGCCCTTCGGGATACACCTCCCGGTTTCCGCGAATAAATGTGTGTCCGGAATGCATGCCGGTCATCAGCGATGAACGCGCCGGACTGCACACGGTGGAGGCCGAATAGTGATGGGAAAAGAACATTCCCGCCTGTGCCAGCCTGTCGATATTGGGGGTTTCAAATTTTTGCTGCCCGGTAAGGCTCAGATCACCATACCCCAGATCGTCGGCCATGATGTAAATGATGTTGGGCATTCGGGCAGCTTCATTATTGTTCATGCTCTTTTGGCCGTTGCAACCCATCAAAAGGATACCTGCAAAAACCACAGCGGTAATCCACGTCTTAAATAGTTCTTTCATAAAAGTTGGTTTATTGTTTTTTATTTTATTTTGTTAAGCGTCAGTGAAAGTTGGTACTCGAATAATTCAAAGTCAGGCAAAAATTGAGTCGCTGTTTTTAATTCTGAAGTTATTTCTCTTGCTACAATTATTACTCTAACCTTGTTCTGTTTAAAAATTGTCTTGATGCTTGATTGATAAAAAAGCGTTTGCCCAACTACTCTTTCGTAGCCAAGACTCACTTTTAATTCAACAACAAGATTTTCAAAAAACTTAATTCTGGAATTACCTTTCTCTGTCAGTCCTGAACGCCAAACTGTTTTACAAAAGTCATCAAGCAATTTATTGTCGCGAAGTTCTTTTCGGCTATATGTTATTAATAATCCCATTCTCCGTGACTTACTGGTAATCTGTTTAGTTCTTCTTTAAAGAATTTCCATTGAGGAACATGTTTATCCATCAAAGCCATAAATCTTTCGTTGTGATGCCTTTCAATGAAATGAATCATTTCGTGAACCACAATGTATTCCAGACAATGAATCGGTTTTTTAGCTAATTCCAAATTTATCCAAATCCGTTTTTTTTCAATGTTGCATGTTCCCCACTTGGTTTTCATTTGTTTAACCTGCCATTCGGAAACCTTTACCCCAATTTTATGCTCCCACTTTTCTATGATTTCCGGAATAAGTTTTTTTAACTCTGAACGGTACCATTCATTAATTGCAATTTGCTTTTGTTCTGTGCTGCTGTTTGGCCTGATAAATAAGTCAATATACGTTTTTGTTTTTATCTCAACTCGTGCGGGGGCTTCCTGTTCTGTTATTCTTAATAAAAATCTTTTACCCTGAAAATAATGGCTTTCCCGCTGTTTATATTCCCGGGGCGATTGCCTTTCCTGGGTATTAAAATGCCGTTGGTGCTTACGAATCCAAGCAATTTTTGAAACGGCAAATAACCTGACAGCTTCGTCATTTACGTTTAAAGGTGTTGCAATACGAACCCTACCGGTTGGTGGATATACAGCCAAATGCATATTTTTGATGTCTTTTCGAACTACATCAATGGATAGATTTGAAGAAATATGTAAAACTTTAACTTCCTCCATTTTATTTATACTCGTTTTGCTGTTTGATTATCTCAAAAATGGGGTCTAAAACTTCTAATTTGTTATAATCTGCCAAAACAGGTTTCACCACTTTGTTTTTAAGGTGCCTTTCTTTGGCAAAATTACCTTCCCAATTATCGTATTTTCCATAAGTTACCGCGCTATCCAATGCAACAGTTAAAGGTTCATCCTTTTTCAAATTATCATATAAAGCCCTTTTTGCCTGTGTGTTTATACTTGTTGGATATTCGCTGCTGGTTTCAGGTTTTTTAATCTTTACAGCCAGTTCAACAATTCTTTTTAAATATTCTTCGTAGCGTTCCGCCTCATCATTTCGCATTTTAATTAACTCATCAAGCAGAACGCTCATTTTTTCATAATAAATCGGGTTGGCAGGGCTTTCTTCAATAATCACTTTCCGCATATTATTCTCGATGGTTTCCGCCATTGCATCCTTATTCGTACGGATATTCTCAGGAATTTTATCCAATGCTTCTTCGCCATCTTTTACTAAAAGTTCAACCAGACTGAAATCATCAAATGCCGAAATCTTTTGGCTTTCTTCTGCACCAATGTAACTGTCAATCAAATGGCGCATTGCGGGTTCGTATTGTTTCAAATCCACATAGTCGCCACTTGCCAGTTGTATTTCTTTGCGGAGATTCTCATAATGTTTGATTTCCGCTTTAATTTTTTCAATTTCGTTTGGTTTGTAGCCTGCTTCTTCTAACTGGTCTGCAATGTTTGCGTAGGCGCGAATTACTGAAATTACTGCTTTGTAAAGTGCATGTCTGCGTGGTTCAGTGTCTTTTAAGTCGGCTTCAATTTGAGTATTTCCGCAGAAGTATTGAATGTATTCTTTCGTGCCTTTTGGTGGCACAACCGGTTCGCATAATGCCCGAATGGTTTCCAGCGCATCATCCAATCGCTCTTTGCCTTTGTTCAAACGATCGGATAGCAAGCCTTCCACATCTTCCTTGTCGTAATCTTCAAATGCTTTTGAAGTAAAGTCGTTGTATGCTGTTTCGAGGCTTCCGAAAAGGTCTTTGTAGTCGATGATGTAGCCATATTCCTTATCGTCGCCATCCAAACGGTTTACGCGGCAAATTGCCTGAAACAACCCATGGTCGCGCATACTTTTGTCGATATATAAATAGGTTGCACTTGGGGCATCGAAACCTGTCAGTAATTTATCAACAACAATGAGGAGTTTCATTTGTGCAGGTTCGTCGATGAAGCGTTTTTTTACTTCATCTTCAAAATCTTCGGGAGCTTTGCCGTTGAGCATTTTCTGGTAAATCTCGTATTGCATAATTTTTTCGGTGTGGTTTTCGCCCTCTCCTTTTATGTCGGCATGTGAAGGGGCAAACGATGTTACAATGGCACAACGGGTAAAACCTGAATCCTGAAACAATTGATAATATCGGCAAGCATTGTAAATACTGTCAGAAACCAAAAGAGCGTTTCCTCTGCCATTTTGTAAACGCTCACGGGTTTCCATGTCGAGCAGAATATCGGCAACAATTTTTTGTAAACGACCAACCGAACTGAAGACTTTTTTCATGGTTCCCCATTTTTGTTTCAGTTCTGTTTTTGCAAAATCGGTTAAGCCTTTGGTCTTGGTTTCAAACCAGGTATCAATTTTATCGAGCGAGGTAATTTTTTGCTCAATATCCCGTGCTTCGTAGCGCAAATCGAGTACAACGCCGTCTTTTACTGCTTCATCGAATTTGTAGGTGTGGATGTATTTACCGAAAATTTCAATACTTTTTTGCTTATCCTTTTTCATTAAAGGCGTACCGGTGAAACCGATAAAAATGGCTTTTTCGCCCAATATCTGTTTCATGGCTTTGTGCAGGTCGCCGCTTTGCGTTCGGTGGCACTCATCTACAAACACATAAAAATCGCCTTGGGGCGCAAAATCCCGTGGCAAGCTGTTTTTTAATTCGTTAAGGTAGCTATCGTAATCGGCTTCTGTTTTGTTGCCGAATTTATGGATGAGCGAACATAAAAGCCAAGGTTCGGTTTCGTTTAGCTTTTCAATGAGCATCGCACCACCGCTTTTCCCGTTTCGGGGCTTGCATCGGTAAATATCTTCGCTTACGCCTTTGTATACCTTTTCAATTTGTTTGTCGAGTTCGTCACGGTCGGTTACAATTAAAACACGGGCATTGGGGTTGTATTCTTTTATCCATTTGGTAAGCCAAACCATGGTTAAACTTTTTCCGCTTCCCTGCGTGTGCCATATAATACCGCCCTCTTTGTTGCGAAGCGATTCTTGCGCCGCTTTAACACCAAAAAACTGATTTGGTCGGCAAAATTTCTTTTGCCCCCGGTCGAACACCACAAAGTTGTGGATTATTTCAATCAACCGCTCTTTGTTGAGCATTTCAATGATGTTTTTGTCCAATAGGTTTCCGGCTTTGGCTGCCTGTTCCCGAATGGGTTTTGTTAGTTCCAGCAGATAAGTATCATTTGGGTTAAATTCTTCGCTTACTTCCTTCCATTTCTGATAATATTTCTCTGATGTGTCGATACCTGCAAAGCGCAAGCCTTCAACATCCTGACCAGCCATAACCAATTGAATGGTGGTGAAAAACGGTTTAATGAAAATATGCTTTTGGTTGTCGTTGCTTTGGCGGATGCCTTCGGAAACTGAAATCGTGCTGCGCTTCAACTCCAAGGCACCTAAAGCAATTCCATTAACATAAATAACAATGTCGGGGCGTTTGTTGTGAACGCCTTTTATGGTAACTTCTTCGGCAACGGCAAAGTCGTTTTCGAGCGGATTTTCCCAGTCAATCAGGTAAACGGTTTCCTTGTTTTCGCCTGCTTCTTCTTTTACTTTTATTCCATATCGAAGCTGTGAATACACCTCTTTGTTTGCCTGATACAAGTCGTCGTGGGTGTTGATGTTTACCGCTTTGTAAAACTCATACAGGGCTTTGCTGATTTGGTTTTTGGTATATCCTTTTTTGGTAAGAAAAGCCGTTAGCAATGTTTCATTCACATTGCTGTTGTTTTCTTCTTTCTCTAAGTTTCCCAAATAGCGGTAATTCAGTTCATCCTGAAACAGTTTTACCACACGGTTTTGGGCTATTCGTTCTATGTTGCCGACGTTGCTCATAATTCCTCGGATTTGAAAAATTTATCCTGTCCCCAATTTTCGGGATTGGTTTCAATATAATTGTTAATGCGTTGGTATTCGTAATCATCACGTATAATGTGGTCGTGATAACGGGATTGCCATTGGAAATCGGCATTAATTTCCCGTGCATTTTTTGTAACACCCATTTTAAACCCACGGATTATTGATGCCAAATTTTTGGATTGTGGTCCAAATTTATTGTTGGTTTGGATACCGTTGTTGGTATTGGTAGAGACGCAATGCATTGCGTCTCTAAGTTGACGTTGATGCAGGGTATTATATTCATTTTCGCCAATTGCAATGATGGCATGAAAATGATTGGGCATTACCACAAATGCCCCCATTGATAAATTCATATCAGGACGCATATCGAATGTTTTTAACCATTCCCTTTCTGCAATTTTCCCAATTTCGGATAATTGCATTTTATATGGTGGTGGTTGTAGAGACGCAATGGATTGTGTCTCTACGTTGACAATTTCACCAAAATAATGTATCCGATTCTGCGTGCAAATGGTTATAAAATAAACACCTGCATTGCCATAATTCCACCATTGTGCCCTTGCTGATGGAATGCGATATTTATTTTGAAATTTATCCATTACACCAACCTAATTTTTCCCGTTAATAAATTCTGCATCATCCCCAGTTTTATTTTGCGGTATTTCTCCAGTTTGGTTTCCAATGCCTGTATTTCGGCATCCATATCGGAAAGGATGGTGGCTATTTCGTTTTGCTCTTCTGGGGTGGAAAGTACCTTTATTTCAATCTTACTGTATTCGCCAATCCAATGTCGTTTATGGTCTGCAACCTGATATTTTATTTGAAGCATTATTTCAAAAATAAATCTCAAATTAACTTTTTCATTTTTGGGTAAAAGCATTTTCATTGCTGATGATTTTGCTTTAAAAGGGAAATCAACATATTTAATTGCTGTGGTAAAATCATCAAATATTATCACAGGCAGGTTCTTGAAAATACCATGTTCTTCATTTGTATAGCCAAGAATGAAAGTTTTACCAGCAGTTAAAACTGGTATTTGATTATTGTCATTGTATTCTGTATCTGTTACCAGATATTCGGTTGGTTGTTCGTAATCCAAAAAATCCCCCAACTTCTTCACTTCCCAACCCTCTTTAGGTTTCAGTAATTTTTGCATTGCCCCTTGTTTGATGTTGCGTTTTTTGGCAATGAGTGTTGAGAGGCTGTTTATCAGGGCATCGG
>Ga0265295_1008098_pt1 | contig 11799 bp, 10 predicted proteins | sample Munlansysbiofilm_FD_192503 | JGI IMG/M metagenome (GOLD analysis project Ga0265295, IMG submission 192503) | Leachate microbial communities from a municipal landfill in Southern Ontario, Canada - Methane capture system biofilm | ecosystem: Engineered > Solid waste > Landfill > Unclassified ... | reverse complement strand
AAAGCCAAAGACAGGAATTCGGACCACCCCGTATGAAATTCCACCACGTCGATGCGCACGCCCCGGCGATCGAACGCCTGCAGCACCGGCCCCTGGCGGTTGACCTCGGCCGCCAGCCGGAACAGGGCCGCACGGCCCAGCCGGGCACCCCAGGCTTCCAGTTCGGACTCAAAGGCGGTTGCTCCCTCGCGGCGCACGCCATCGGCCAGCGCTTCGTCCATCAAATACAGATTGCAATCGGGCAGATCAGGCACCTGATTGTCGCCACCGGGGATCGCCTGCGCCCTGTCTTCGAGATCGTGATGCATCCCTGTCCTCCTGCCATGAGCCGAATCCCAGTCTACCTGCGATCCCAGCCGATGGACAGACCATCTGGACGCACCGGCATCATGCGCCCCGCTGCATGCCGTTTTGCCTCATCCGGCGGATAAAATCGATCCGTCCTTTCTTCCGGAGACCCGATGTGACTCCCCGTTTCCTGATCCTGTGCGGCGCCCTGCTCCTGGCGCTGGGCGTGGCCGCTGGCGCCTTCGGCGCGCACGGCCTGCGACAGCTGGTTGCCCCCGATCTGCTGGATGTCTGGCGCACAGCGGCCCACTACCAGCTGATCCACGGCGCCGGGCTCTTGCTGGTGGCGGCCCTGTGGCCACGGCTGGCGCCAACGCCAGCCGCCTGGGCAGGCGGCCTGATGCTGGCCGGACTGCTGATCTTCAGCGGCAGCCTGTACGCCTTGGTGCTGACGGGGACACGCGCGCTGGGCGCCATCACTCCGGTCGGCGGCCTGCTGATGATCCTGTCCTGGCTGGCGCTCGCCTGGGCGGCCAGTCGCGCCCCCCGCTTATAATGGAAATCCGCCTGGCCCCGACTACTGGACTATCCATGACCGCCTCTCCCGACCACGAATGGCGCGACTGGCTGCGCGCCCTGCCCAAGGCCGAACTGCACCTGCACATCGAAGGCACGCTCGAACCCGAAATGATGTTCGAGCTGGCCGGGCGCAACGGGGTCACCCTGCCCTATGCCAGCGCCCAGGCCGTGCGCGACGCCTACCAGTTCACCGACCTGCAGTCCTTTCTGGACCTGTACTATGCCGGCGCCAGCGTTCTGGTCACCGAACAGGACTTCTACGACCTGGCCATGGCCTACCTGCGCCGCGCCCAGGCCGACGGCGTCGTTCACGCAGAACTCATGTTCGACCCCCAGACCCACACCCAGCGCGGCATCGCGCTGGACACGGTGTTCGCCGGGCTGGCGCGCGCCCTGCGCGAAACCCGCAGCACCCTGGGCATCAGCAGCTATCTGCTGCTCAGTTTCCTGCGCCACCTGTCCGAAGACGAGGCCTTCGCCACCCTGGATGCTGCCTTGCCGCTGCGCGAATCCTACGCCGACCTGTGGATCGGCATCGGCCTGGATTCGGCCGAGCGCGGCAATCCGCCTGAAAAATTCGCCCGCATCTACGCACGCTGCGCCGAGCTGGGCTTTCGCCTGGTGGCGCACGCGGGCGAAGAAGGCCCGGCGGACTACGTCCGCAGCGCCCTGGACACGCTCAAGGTCGCCCGCATCGATCACGGCGTGCGCAGCGACGAGGATCCCGCGCTGCTGCAGGATCTGATCCAGCGCCGCATTCCCCTGACCGTCTGCCCCCTGTCAAACCTGAAACTGGGCGTGGTGCGCCACCTGCGCGACCACAACCTGGCCCGGCTGCTGCGGGCAGGGGCCGTCGTGACCCTGAATTCCGACGACCCGGCCTATTTTGGCGGCTATGTACTGGACAATTACCTGGCCAGCGCCGACGCCCTGAATCTGAGCCAGGACGAACTGGTCACGCTGGCCGCCAACAGCCTGAAGGCTTCATTCCTGCCCCCCGCCGAACAGAACCGGCTGCTGGACCGCTTATCGGCTGCGGCCAGCCAGAACTGAAATGTCCGGCACCGATCCGCTCGCCCGCCTCGTCACTCCCGCCGACCCCATCCAGGGCGACTGCCACAGGCTCGACCGCGCCTTCTACGACCGGCCCGCAGAAACCGTGGCCCGCGACCTGCTGGGCCGCCTGCTGGTGCACGACACCCCGGACGGGCAGCGCATCGGCCGCATCGTCGAGGTCGAAGCCTACCTGGGCCCCGGCGACCTGGCAGCCCACACGTCACGCGGACGCACGGCACGCACCCAGGCCATGTTCGGCCCGCCCGGCCATGCCTACGTCTACCTGATCTACGGTATGCATCACTGCATGAACGTCGTCACCGGCCCCGAAGGCAGCGGTACGGCCGTGCTGCTGCGAGCACTGGCCCCCGTGCGGGGCCTGAACGCCTCGACCAGCGGGCCCGGCCGGCTGTGCCGCGCCATGGGCATTACCCGGGACCATTACGGCATCGACCTGTGCGGTGATACGCTGTGGCTGGCCCGCGACCATGCGCCCCGCCCCACCCACATTGCCGCCAGCCCACGCATCGGCGTGGACTACGCCGGCGAATGGGCGGCCAAGCCCCTGAGATTTGTCGTGCCGGACCACCCAGCCGTCAGCCAGGCGCCCAAACCAAGGCAAAAAAACAACACATAACCCGCCAGACCCACCCGGCAGGGTTTGAAAAGCATCAAAAGCCCGTACATTTTGTAGCGTTCGCGCGTTTCTTGATTCAACGCAAGACCAGGGTTAACCCCCATGGATAGGATGGTGACGTTCAATCACCTACTCCATTCCGTCCATGCGCAGCCTAACCACATCTCGACAGTCACGGTCCCTTGGCCTGATCTGGATCGTCTTCCTGTTCCTGATGTGGTCCTGTCTGAACGCCCCGCTCGCCGGGGCAGCACCCGCACCCCAGGCAGGCGGTGCGCAACAGGCCTTCAAATTTGGCCAGAGCGGCACGCCGATGGGCGCAGGCCCCCGGCTGGGCGCATTCCTGAAAAATCTCCAGCCTGCCGACATCATCCCCGGCGCCGACCGCGTCGGCCCCCCCGAAGGCAAGCCCGCCGTGGCCCGCGTGTACGCAGGCGACCAGCAGATCGGCTACGCCTACCTGACCACCGACATCGTCAATACCCGGGGCTATTCCAGCAAGCCGATCGACGTCGTCGTGGGCCTTTCCATGGACGGCGAAATCATCAGCGCCCGGCTGGTCGAACACCACGAACCCATCGTGCTGATCGGCATCCCCGAATCCAAGGTCCAGACCTTCATCGACGGTTACATCGGCAAGAACTACGTCAAGGAACCCCCTCGCCCCGGCGCGCCGCCGCCCGTGGACATTGTCAGCGGTGCCACCGTCACCCTGATGGTCGTCGGCGACAGCCTGACGCGTTCCGTGCTGGCCGTGGCGCGCCATTACGGCATCGGCCAAGACATCCAGGCCCAGGCTGCGCCTGTCGAACAGCGCTCCATCGACCTGTCCAAGACCGACACCGCATCCTGGGATGAACTGCTGAAATCCGGCGCCGTCGGCCACCTGCACCTGACGGTTGCCGACGTCAACAAGGCCTTCGAGGAAACCGGCCGCCAGGGCGCCATCGATCGCCCCGAGCCCGGCGACCCCCAGGACACCTTCATCGACCTGTATGCCGCCATGGTCAGCGTGCCGGGCATTGGCCGCAGCCTGCTGGGCGACGCTGAATACGACTACCTGCGCAGCCGCCTCAAACCCGGCCAACAGGCCATCCTGGTGGCCGGCAACGGCTATTCCTTCAAGGGATCGGGCTATGTTCGTGGCGGGGTGTTCGACCGCATCGAAGTCATCCAGGAAGAAAACAGCTTCCGCTTCACCGACCTGGACCACCAGCGGCTGGCCGACCTGATGGCCCCCGGCTCGCCCAGCTTCCGCGAGGTCTCACTGTTCACCGTGCCGGAAGACGCCGTCTTCGATCCCGTCGAGCCGTGGCGCCTGCAGCTTACCGTGCAGCGCGTGATCAGCGTGGATGAAAAGGCCTTCACCGCCTTCGTCCTGAACTACGACCTGCCCAAGTCCTACACCAAGGTCGATGCCCCGGCCGCGCAAACCGGCACCACAACCGCCGAAACCGCCGGAACGGCTGCACCTGCTGCGCAGCCGCCGATCGCCTACGACGACGACTCCGCCCCAGCACTGTGGAAACAGATCTGGCTTGCCAAGACCGTGCAGATCGCCCTGATTTCCATCGCGCTCCTGACCCTGATCATGGTGTTCTTCTTCCAGAACCAGATCGTCAAGCACGAAGTCTTCTACAAGCGGTTCCGCACAGTGTTCCTGATCTTCACGCTGTTCTGGATCGGCTGGTACGCCCAGGCACAGCTCTCGGTCGTGAACGTGCTCACGTTCACCACGTCGCTGCGCACGGACTTCAGCTGGGAATACTTCCTGATGGACCCGATCGTGTTCATCCTGTGGATCGCCACGGCCATGTCCCTGATCTTCTGGAACCGCGGCGCATTCTGCGGCTGGCTGTGCCCCTTCGGCGCGCTGCAGGAACTGACCAACCAGGTCGCCAAGAAACTGCACGTGCCCCAGATCAAGGTGCCGCACGGCCTGAACACCCGCCTGGCCGGCCTGAAATACGTCATCTTCCTGATCCTGTTCGGCATCTCGCTGTACGAACTGGGCACGGCCGAAAAATTCGCCGAGGTCGAACCCTTCAAGACCGCGATCATCCTGAAGTTCGTACGCGACTGGCCGTTCGTGGTCTTTGCCGCCGTGCTGCTGCTGGCCGGGCTGTTCATCGAACGCTTCTACTGCCGCTACCTGTGCCCGCTGGGCGCGGCCCTGGCGATTCCCGCACGGTTGCGCATCTTCGACTGGCTGCGTCGCTACAAGACCTGCGGCAACCCCTGCCAACTGTGCGCCGTGGACTGCCCCGTGCAGGCCATCAACCCGGAAGGCGACATCAATCCGAACGAATGCATCCAGTGCCTGAACTGCCAGCAGCTCTATCACAACGAAAAGCGCTGCCCGCACTTGATCCAGAAGAACGCCAAGCTCAAGCGCCACAAGGCGCCGCCGCCGGACGCCGGCATCCCGGGCGAAGTCGTTGCCAGCCGCAAGCCGACCGTACGCCCACGCGACCCGTCGTCCGATCCGCAACCCGTTTCGTCGAACCCATAGCGTCCTACCCCGGCCATCGTGCCGGAACGCTATGCCATCAACCCCTAGGGAGAACACCATGTCCGACCATACCAGCGACAAACCCGGCCTGAGCCGGCGAGGATTCCTCGGCACCGCTGCCCTGACGGGCGCCGCCGCCGTCGGCGCCACCCACCTGACGGCCAGCGCCAAGGATGACAAGAACAAGGGTCACCAGAGCGTCGAAGTCGCCCCCGGTGAGCTGGACGAATACTATGCCTTCAACTCGGGAGGGCAGTCAGGCGAAATCCGCATCCTTGGCCTGCCGTCCATGCGCGAACTCATGCGCATCCCGGTCTTCAATATGTGCAGCGCCACCGGCTGGGGCCGCACCAACGAAAGCCTGAAGATCCTGAACGAAAGTCTGACGCCGCAGACGCGCAAGTTCCTGAAGGACAACAATCTGAAAACGTTGCCCAACGGCGACGCGCACCACCCGCACATGTCCTTCACGGACAATACCTACGACGGCCGCTACATCTACATCAACGACAAGGCCAACACCCGCGTGGCCCGCGTGCGCTGCGACGTGATGAAGACCGACAAGATCGTCGAAATCCCCAACGCCGACGGCATCCACGGCCTGCGCCCGCAGCGCTACCCGAAGACCGGCTACGTGTTCTGCAACGGTGAACACATCGTGCCGCTGCCCAACGACGGTTCCGTGATGGACGACCCGAAAAAGAATTTCTGGGCCATCTACACCGCCGTGGACGGCGAAACCATGAAGGTCGCCTGGCAGGTCTTGGTCGACGGCAACCTGGACAACGGCGACGCCGACTACCAAGGCAAATATTCCTTTGCCACCTGCTACAACTCGGAAAAGGGCCTGACCGTCACCGAAATGTCCGCCAACGAGCAGGACTGGGCGGTGGTGTTCAACATCAAGCGCATCGAGGAAGCCGTCAAGAACGGCGACTACAAGGAAATGAACGGCGTGCCCGTCATCGACGGTCGCAAGGGTTCGAAATACACGCGCTACATTCCGGTGCCCAACTCGCCGCACGGCTGCAACGCCGCGCCCGACGGCATCCACGTGGTCTTCAACGGCAAGCTCTCGCCCACCGTCACGGTGATCGACGTGCGCAAGCTCGATGATCTGTTCGACGACAAGATCAAGGAACGCGACGTGGTCGTGGCCGAACCGCAGCTGGGCCTGGGCCCCCTGCACACGGCCTTCGATGGCCGCGGCAATGCCTACACCACCCTGTTCATCGACAGCCAGATGTGCAAGTGGAACATCGAAAAGGCCCGCCAGGCCTACGCGGGCAAGGACGTCGACCCCATCATCCAGAAACTGGACGTGCACTATCAGCCCGGCCACAACCACACCACGATGGGCGAAACCAAGGAAGCCGACGGCAAATGGCTGGTGTCGCTGAACAAGTTCTCCAAGGACCGCTTCCTGAACGTCGGCCCTCTGAAACCGGAAAACGACCAGTTGATCGACATCTCCGGCGACGAGATGAAACTGGTGCACGACGGCCCCAGCTTTGCCGAACCGCACGACATGCTGCTGGTGCACCGCTCCAAGGTCCGCCCCAAGCACATCTGGGATCGCGACGACCCCATGTGGGAAGACGTGCGCCAGATGGCGGCCAAGGACGGCGTCACCCTGGAATCGGCTGCCAACGTCATCCGTGACGGCAACAAGGTCCGGGTCTACATGACCGCGATCGCGCCGGTGTTCAGCCTGCCCAGCTTCGAAGTCAACGAAGGCGACGAGGTCACCGTCGTGGTCACCAACGTGGAACGCATCGAGGACCTGACCCACGGCTTCACGCTCAGCGGCTACGGCATCGCCATGGAAATCGGACCGCAGGCGACCTCCTCGGTCACCTTCACGGCCACGCGTCCAGGCGTGCATTGGTACTACTGCCAGTGGTTCTGCCATGCCCTGCACATGGAAATGTCGGGTCAAATGTATGTCAAACCGAAGAAGGCTTGACACATGCGCCCTCCCACCGTCCTGAGGGGCTTCTGCCTATGGCTGGGGGCTTTGGCCGCCAGCCATGGGGCGGTGCGCGCTGCCACGATCGACGTGCCTGCCGGTTCCGACCTGCAGGCCGCGATCGCGGCGGCGTCGCCAGGCGATGTCCTGCATCTCGCAGCGGGCGACTACCCTGGCAACCTCATCATCGACAAACCCCTGACGCTGCAAGGACCCGCTGACCGCAGCGCCCAGATCCTGGGCGAACGCACCGGCCGCACCGTCTGGATCCAGGCCGAAGACGTCGTCCTGCGGCATCTGACCGTGCGCCATTCGGGCCTGAGCCTGCCCGACATGGATGCGGGCGTCTTCCTGGACAAGACCGCCACCCGCGCCCACATCGTCGAAAACAACATCATCGACAATTCGGTTGGTGTCTATCTGTGGGGCGTTCAGGACGCCCTGGTAGAACACAACCGCATCATCGGCAACACCGGGCTGCGCGTCAACGAACGCGGCAATGGCGTGACCGTCTGGAATGCCCCCGGCTCGAAGGTCGTGGACAACGAAATTTCCGAAGGCCGCGACGGCATCTATTCCAACAACAGTTCGAAGAACCTGTTTGCCCGCAACGTCTTCCGCGATGTCCGCTATTCGGTGCACTACATGTACACCAACAACAGCGAGGTCAGCGACAACATCTCGCTGGGCAATGAGATCGGCTTTGCGATCATGTTCTCGCGCCACATCAAGGTCACGAACAACATCGCCACCCAGAGCAAGTTCCAGGGGTTGATGCTCAACGCCACCGATTATTCGACCATTTCCGGCAATGTCATGGTCGGCGCCGAAAAATGCGTCTTCATCTACAACTCCAATTTCAACATCCTGGCCGACAACCTTTTCCAGGATTGCGAGATCGGCGTGCATTACACCGGCTCCGAGGGCAACGAGATATCCGGCAATGCCTTCGTGCAGAACCAGAATCAGGTCAAGTACGTGGGTACCCGCTATATCGAATGGTCCAAGGACGGGCGCGGCAACTACTGGTCCGACCTGTCGGCCTTCGACCTGGACGGTGACGGGATTGCCGACACCGCCTACCGCCCCAATGGCATCATCGATCAGGTCGTCTGGCGCGCGCCCAACGCGCGGTTGCTGCTCAACAGTCCGGCCGTGACCATCGTCCGCTGGGCCCAGTCCCAGTTCCCCGCGATCCTGCCCGGCGGCGTGATCGACAGCGCGCCCCTGATGGCGATCCCGGACACGCCAACCCGAAAAAAATTCGAGACCCTGCAATGACCGTCACAGCGCCTCCGATCGAACTTCGATCCGTCACCAAACGCTACGCCGCGCTGCGGGCCGTGGACAATGTCAGCCTGTTCATCGAGCCCGGCGAATGCGTGATCCTGGCCGGCCACAACGGCGCCGGCAAAAGCACCCTGATCAAGCTGATCCTGGGCCTGATCCGCCCGGAAGCCGGCTCGGTGCGCGTGCTGGGCGAGGCCGTCGGCACACCGGCCGCCGCCCGCGCCCGCCGCCACATCGGCTATCTGCCAGAAACCGTCGCCCTGCATCCATCGCTGACGGGGGCTGAAACCCTGGCGTTCTATGCCCACCTGAAAGGCCTGTCCACGGATGGCAACACCGCCCTGCTCTCGCGGGTCGGCATCGCCGAAGCCGCCCGGCGCCGTGTGGGCGGCTATTCCAAGGGCATGCGCCAGCGCCTGGCCCTGGCCCAGGCGCTGCTCGGCACCCCCCGGGTGCTGCTGCTGGACGAACCGACCACAGGCCTGGATCCCGCTTCACGCCTGCTGTTCTACGACATCGTGCGCGAACTGCGCGATGCCGGGGTCGCCATCCTGCTGTCCACCCATGCCCTGGCCGAACTCGAAGGCCTGGCCGACCGCGTCATCGTCATGTGCAAGGGCCAGAAGATCGCCGACGGCACCCTGGGCGACCTGCGCCGCGAAGCCGATCTGCCGGTCCGCATCCGCCTGACGCTGGACACCGATCCCATCCAGCCCCCCGAAGGCTGGCGGCGCCTCGGCGCCAACCGCATCGAACTGACCTGCGCCGAAGCCGACAAGCTGAATCGATTGCGCGACGCCCAGGCCATACCCAACATCCGCGACATCGAACTGGAACACCCCGGACTCGACGAAATGTACGCACAATTCCTGCGCCGGGAGGACGCATGAATCCGACCCCTATCCTGATCCGCAAGGAAATCCGCGACGGCCTGCGCAATCGCTGGGTGCTCGCCATCACCGCATTGCTGGCCATGCTGGCCCTGTCGCTGGGGTTCCTGGGCAGTGCGCCGACCGGCACCGTCAAGGTCGACCCCCTGACCGTGACCGTCGTCAGCCTGTCCAGCCTGTCGATCTTCCTGATCCCGCTGATCGCCATGCTGCTGTCCTATGACGCCATCGTGGGCGAAATCGACCGGGGCACCATGGCCCTGCTGCTCAGCTACCCGATTGCGCGGCGCCAGGTTCTGGCCGGCAAATTTCTCGGCCATCTGGCCATCCTGGCACTGGCCACGGTGGCCGGCTATGGCATCGCCGGATTGGCGCTGCAGCTGGCGCATGGCGGCCTGGATCTGGAGGCCTGGACCCCCTTTGCCCTGTTGATCGCCGCCAGCATCCTGCTGGGCGCCAGTTTCCTGTCGCTGGGCTACCTGATCAGCGCCCTGGTCCAGGAACGCGCCACCGCTGCCGGTGTCGCCATCGGCGTCTGGCTGTTCCTGGTGGTGATCTACGACATGGTGCTGCTGGGCGTGCTGGTCGCCGATCAGGGCCGGATCATCACCGCGCCCCTGCTCAACACCATCCTGCTGTTCAACCCGACCGACGTCTACCGCCTGCTGAACCTGACCGGCCATGAAAACATCGCCATGTTCGCCGGCATGGCCGGCCTGAGCGACCAGGCCACCCTGTCCACCGGCATCCTGGTGCTGGCCCAGATCCTGTGGATCGTCGTGCCCCTGGGCCTGGCCGCCGTCGTGTTCAACCGGAGGGCGCTATGAACAGATCGCACTTGGCACGTCTGATCGGCGCCGCCCTGCTGGCCGTCCTGCTGGCTGGCTGCGTCGATGACGACGACGCTTCTTCTTCACCGCCTCCTCCCGTGGCCATGACGGACGCAGCCATCGGCCATTATTGCGGCATGTATCTCGATGAACACATCGGCCCCAAGGGCCAGATCCTCTTGCGCGACCAGGATGCTCCGGTCTGGTTTTCCACCATCCGCGAAGTCTTCGCCTACACGATCCTGCCCGAAGAACCCAAGACCATCATCGCCATCTATGTACAGGACATGGGACGCGCCGGCCCGGACGGCAACCCGCCGGCCGATGCCTGGATCGACGCCCGGACGGCCCATTACCTGATCGAAAGCAACGTGGTCGGCGGCATGGGCGCGCCTGACGCCCTGCCCTTTTCCCGGCTGGAAGACGCGCAAGCCTACGCCACCCGCCACGGTGGGCGCATCGTGGGTTTCAAGGACATGCCCGAAGACTACGTCCTGCGCGCCCCCGACTTCACGAACAGTGCGGAGCCCGATTCCGCTGGAGCCCACTCATGAATACACCCCAAATCCCCCGCCGACGGTTTCTCGGCATCCTTGCCGCCAGCGCCGCGCTGGTTGGCCCCAGCACCCTCCACGCAGCCCTGCGCACCCCTGGATCCTGGCCCGAACCGGTGACCTGGAACGGCATCGCGCTGGGCGCCGATGCGCAACTGCAATTGCTGCATCCCGACCGCGCCCACGCCGAACGTCTGGTTCGCCTGGCCGTCGCCGAAGTCCACCGCCTGGAACAGGTCTTCAGCCTGTACCGCGAGGACAGCGCCCTGTCGCGCCTGAATCGCCAGGGCCGCCTGGACAATCCGCCTTCGGACCTGAGCCGCCTGCTGTCCCAGGCCATTGCCTTCGGTGAACGGACCGATGGGCTGTTCGACCCCAGCGTGCAAGTGCTCTGGGACCTGTATGCCGCCCGCGTGCGCGCCAATCAGCCGCTGCCCCCGGATCCCGATGCGCTGCGGGCCGCGCTGACCAAGGTGGACTACCGCGCCATCCGCATCGATGACAAGGCCATCGTGCTGGAACACCCCGGCATGGCGCTGACCCTGAACGGCATTGCCCAGGGCTACATCACTGACCGGGTGACCGAACTGCTGCGAGCCAACGGCCTGGAACACGCCATGGTGGACATGGGCGAAGCCCGCGCCCTGGGCGTGCCTGCGTCCGACCGCCCCTGGCGTGCCGGCATTGCCGATCCTCAGAATCCTGCCCGTGTGCTGGACAGCATCGATCTATCGGATCAGGCGCTGGCCACCTCGGGGGGCTATGGCACGCCACTGGACCCCAGCGGCCACTTCACGCACCTGTTCAACCCGCATACGGGCCAGGCAACGCCGCGCTGGCGCAGCGTCACCGTGCGCGCAGCCGACGCGACGACTGCAGACGCGCTGTCGACGGCCTTTGCCCAGATGCCGATCGATACGATCCGTGGTATGATTTCGCGCTTTCCAGTTCAGGCATGGCTGATCGCGCCGGATGACGGCTCGTTGATCCGCCTGAGTTGACTGGAAACCGCGTTTTTGAAAACGCACCAGAAGCAACATGACAAGCCTTGAAAAGCGCGTTATAATTTCGCTTCTTTAGCGGCTGTAGCTCAGTTGGATAGAGTACTTGGCTACGAACCAAGGGGTCGTGGGTTCGAATCCTGCCAGCCGCGCCAGAATGATCCTGTTGTCTCAACAGGTTAGAAGCCGCCTA
>Ga0265295_1008096_pt1 | contig 11801 bp, 10 predicted proteins | sample Munlansysbiofilm_FD_192503 | JGI IMG/M metagenome (GOLD analysis project Ga0265295, IMG submission 192503) | Leachate microbial communities from a municipal landfill in Southern Ontario, Canada - Methane capture system biofilm | ecosystem: Engineered > Solid waste > Landfill > Unclassified ... | reverse complement strand
GGCGGCAGGGCGGTGATTTCCTCGCGGACCAGTGTGATGCGGGGATGGGCGGACAAGGCGGCTTCGACCGCTTGGGAAAACCCGCCGCGATCCACCGCCAGCGCGCCGCCCGCCGGCACCTTGTGCGCGTCGGCCACGCTTAGGATCAGCGAGCCCAGGCGGCGCATTTCCTCGTGCAGAAGGCCGATGGCGCTGTAATCGGCATCGTCCGAACGCAACGAATTCGAACAGACCAGTTCCGCCAGATGCGCCGTCTCATGGGCTTCGGTGAAGCGATGGGGACGCATTTCATGCAAAACGACGTCCAATCCCGCTTCCGCGGCTTGCCAGGCAGCCTCGCAGCCGGCCAGGCCGCCGCCGATGATGTGCATCTTATTCATGGGGCTGACTTAAAGCTCTCGGCGATCAAAGTCCAGCACCGCTTGACAGGATGCGGTCTGGACGGCACAAGGCAAGGAGGACTGTTTGGAGGAAGGCCTGAGGGGATGGAAATCGTCAACACGATCCTGATTGTCGTTCTGGTGATCGCCTGGGTGCTGATCATGTTGCAGGCCATGCGTTACCGGCGCGCGATCAAGACCTGGATCGCACCGGTGCTCGTGCAGCAGCGGCTTGATGAGGGCGAGGATATCCTGATCCTGGACGTCCGCACCGAGGAAGAATTCCGAAAGGAAGGCCATATCAAGGGGGCGGTCAATCTGCCCTTGCGCGAATTGGGCGCGCGGCTGACCAAGAACCGCGAGGAATTGCGCAAATTCAAGGATACCGCCGTTATTATCGTCTGCAGGGTGGGCGGTCGTTCGACCTCGGCCCTGTGGCCCGTGCAGCGCGCGGGGCTGAAGCAGGCGCGGATCATGCAGGGCGGGATGCACCGCTGGATCGCGCAAGGACTGCCGGTCGTCAAAAGCTGACCGCCTCCGGGCAAGGACCGGAGGCGGTGCAGGATGACGGATCGGGATTATTTGCCGATCATATTCTTTAGACTCTCGGCCGTGCCGCCGACGGCGTCCTTGAGTTCGGTTTCATTGACGATGTCTTTGAAAGCACCGCCCAGATTGACCGACCTTGCCGCCTGGACCACGCCGTTGAGCAGGGGTTTCAGGATCGACGAGGCGAGCTGGTCATAGGAAAGCCCGTTGCTCTGGCGGCCAAGATTGGTCAGATGGATATCCCCCAGAGCCGCGTTCGCAGCCAGTCCGGGAACCGGCGTGGCCAGAATCACTTTGCCTTGCACGATATCGAAACGGTCAACCACCACCTTGGGACCGGACGAATCGCTTTTGGCCGATGAGCTGTCTCCCGCGCCGGGGTTCGCGGATTCGATCTTCTTCTGGATGGTCTGGATGTTGCTGGCGCCGTTCTTGTCCATCTCATAGGTGATTTCGGGCGCGGAAACCTGGATCGAGCGAATCACGATCGGATCCTTGGTCAGAGAGCCGACATCCAGAACCAGCGCCACTTCGCCCAGCCGGACCGCGGACGGGCTGGAAAACCCCGGAGGATTGCCGATCGTCAGGCCCCGCACCACGCCCTTACCTTCGGACGCGGTGATTTTGACGGAAGCGACGGTGACCGGGACGCCGGTTGCCTTGCTGCCCGCCTTCTCGATCGCCGTTTTGACCAGGTCGTCCAGCGAAGAAGCCAGATAGAAAACGCCTGCGCCGATGACGGCCAGAATGACGACGAGGCCGATCAATAGCTTTTTCATGACCGAGTGCTCCTTGGTCTTCACAATGAAAATCAAACCAGCTTTGCCCAGGATCGCGTTCCTGTCGAGCGCGCATTGGAAGGTGCCGCGGATGGACTCTTAAACCTAAAGTTCTCTTGCTTGTTTCTGTCTTGAGGATAGATAGGACATAAGGGGAAAGGGATTACATGACAATCCAATGCGCGAAAAAGGAATTGTAAGCCGATGATCGTAAAGACAAAATCTCTTGGGCTTGCGGCGCTTCTTCTGGGTGCTCTGGCGCTGGCGGCCTGCGATGGCGGCGCTCCCGCCGCCCGGACGGCGGAAAAAATGCGCGCGCCTGCTATGGGCGACAGCGTGGCAATGATGGCCCAGCCGGCGGCGGTATCGGTGGACTCGGCGGCTCCTGGCCGGCAGGCGGCGCTGGCGGTGTCGCACGCCTACACCCTGCGTCTGCCGGCGCCGGATGTGGAAAGAGTGTTGTCCGCGCATCTGGACGTCTGCCGGGCGTTGAAATGCGAGATCATGGAAAGCCGGATACAGAAACATCCGGACGGGCGGGTGTCGGCTTGGGTGACTTTACGCATTCCGCCCGAGGCGTTCACCGAATTCGCCGCCGCGCTTTCGGGTCCGCCGGTCGAATTGATCAGCCATTCCGAGACCGTCGAGGACAAGACGATCCCGCTGCTGGACGTGGAAAAAAGGCTGGAGGTGAAGATCGCCCTCAGGGATCGGCTGGCCCTGATGCTGAAAGATCGGAGAGGCGAAACGCTGGCCGATCTGCTGGCGGTCGAGCGGGAGCTGGCCCAGGTTCAGGGCGATATCGAAGCCGAAACCGCCCAGCGCGATTATCTGCGCAGCCAAACCAATACGATCCGTGTGAGCCTGCGCTATGAGGGCGCTACCGGCATGGCGGGCGGGCTCGATTTTTCGCGTCTGATCGATTCTTTGGGCGATTTTGGCCAGACCATGATGATCTCGGCCGCAGCCCTGATCACCTTCGTCGCCCTGGCGTTGCCCTGGGCTGTGCCTGGGTTCCTGATCCTGTGGGGGCTGTGCCGTCTTGTCCGGCGCTTGCGGAAGCGCTGCTGCGCCGCAAAGGTCAAGCCGGTGGATGAAGACGGAAAGGATTGAGGTTTTTTGGTAAAAGCGGCGGCGGTCTCAGGACCGCCGCCGTTCTTTAGGACCGCCAAAATTAGGACTGGCGGATTATTTTTCGTCGATATCGAGTTCGAGAATCGCCGAACTCAGGCATTTGCCGTGGGCGTCCAGCGCCAGCGACCGGGTGACGCCGCCGCCGAGAGCGCGCTGCATGACGAAATTCAACGCACCCAGGCTGGGGATTTCATAACGTTTCACCTCGCCATGAACGATGCCTTTGAACAGGGCCTTGACCTTCTCGGCGGTTACGCTGCGGGCGATCGCGGGATAATCCTTGGGGTCGAAGGCGATCACCGAGATGTTGGAGATGTCGCCCTTGTCGCCGGTGCGGGAATGGGCGATGTCGCGCAAAATCATGTCAAACCTCCACATACTGGATGGTCGGGACCACCTTGCCGCGCGGCATCAGGGCCGACAGCATGGCGACCACTTGGCGGGCCGATTTAAAGGCTCCGCCGCCGCTGGCCGGGCCGTTGGTGTATAGGGTTTCGACTTCGTTGCCGATGCGCACCGCTTCCTTCATCGAATCGGTGCGGCCGGCGATCCGGGCGCGGACCTCGTAGGGTTCGGGATGCCGGGCGGCCAGGGCGGGGCCGTGGATGGAATCGACGCCGATCAGGTCGAATCGTAGCTCGCTGGTGGCGACATTGGTCGATTTCAGCCGTTCGGCGACGATGGACAGCGCCAGACGCCCGCGCGCCACGGCGTTGGGACCGGCGTAGGAAATCTGGCCCTCGCCGATATAGCCGTCGATATAACCGACCGAAACCTTGAGATCGTCCGGGCGCGGGCGGCCGCTGGCTCCCGTCACCGCGACGCGGTCGGGACCGGCCTGGCGGACGGTGATTTTCGAGAAATCGGCGACGACATCCGGCGTGTAATAGGCGGCCGGGTCGTGGATTTCATAAAGCAACTGCTCCTTGCAGGTGGATTCGGTCACCGCGCCGCCCGAACCCTGGACCTTGGTGATGACGAAGGAGCCGTCTTCGCCGACCTCGGCGATGGGAAACCCCAGCCGGGCCAGCCCTTCGACCGTCTTCGGGCCGGGATCGGCGAAATAGCCGCCGGTCACTTGTCCGGCGCATTCCAAAAGATGGCCGACCGCCGTGCCCTTGCCCAGCTTGTCCCAATCATCCATCGCCCAGCCGAATTCATGGACCAGCGGAGCCAGGAACAAGGCCGGATCGGCGACGCGGCCGGTGACGACGATGTCGGCGCCGTTCCGCAACGCTTCGACCAATGGAGCGATGCCGAGATAGGCGTTGGCCGAAACCAGCTTGCCGGCCAGCGACGCCACCGGCTCGCCGCTTTCGGTGATGCTGTAGCCGCCTTTTTTCAATTCGTCGAGAACGTCATCGCCAGCGACGGCGGCGATCTTCAGGCCGGTCAGACCCAGTTCCCGCGCCACGCCCTGGATCATGGCGGCGGCGGCGGCGGGGTTGGCTGCGCCCATATTGGTCAGGATCTTGATGCCCTTGGCGTGGCAGGGCCCCAGGACCGCCCGCATGCGTTCGGCGAGCAGGGGATCATATCCCTTGGACGGATCGTTCAGCTTGGCCTGCTGGGCGATGGCAATGGTCCGTTCGGCCAGGCATTCAAAGGACAGATAGTGGATATCGCCTTTTTCAGCCAATTCCACTGCCGGTTCGATGCGGTCGCCGGAATAGCCGGCTCCCGATCCGATTCGGATGGTTCGCATGGGTACACTCCTTATGGAAAGGCTTCGCGTCACAGCGGGAAGACCCCAAGGACGACGGCGGCGATGGTCATCACGATCGACGCCGAGAAAAGGAAGGGGATCGAAAATTTCTGGTGTTCGCCAAGGCCGATGCCGCACAGACCGACGACCAGGAAGGTGGCCGGGGTAAGCGGGCTGACCGGAAAGCCGGTGGTCATCTGACCGAGAACCGCGGCCTGCGCCACCTGGATGGGATCGCCGCCCAGGCCCTTATAGACCTCGGCCACCACCGGCATGATACCGAAATAGAAGGAATCGGGGTCGAACAGCAGGGAGAGCGGCATGGCGATGACGCCCAGAACGACGGGAATATGGCTGGCCATGTCGACGGGGATATGGGCCACTGCCGCCTGGGCCATGGCGGTCAACATCTTGCTACCGGTCATGATACCGGTAAAAACGCCAGCGGCGAAAAGGATGCTGGCCATCATCAGCGCCGCCTTGGCATGGGCGTCGACCCGGGCCTTCTGCATCTTGACGTCGGGATAGTTCATCATCAGGGCGATGACGGTGCCGGACATGAACATCACCACCGGATCGACCCAGCCGCCGATCATCACCCCCATGACCGCCAGGGTCAGAGCCAGATTGGCGATGAACAGCTTCGGACGGCGGATCGCCTGTTCATCGGCGCTCAATTGGCGTTTATGGACGAAGGATTCGGTCGTGCCGCCGCCGGCCAGGCCGAGCCGCTTTTCCTCGCGCTTGCCGAGCAGATAAGCGACGGTGAAGATGAAGATCAGGCCGCAAGCCTGCACGCCGATCAGCGGCGTGAAAATATCGGTGGCGGGCACTTTGAGCGCTGCCGCCGACCGGAGCATCGGCCCGGTCCAGGGCAGGAAATTGACGCCCGCGGCCATCGAGACGCAGCAGGCGAGGATGCGCTTGTCCATGCCTAGCCGGTCGAACAGCGGCAGCATCGCCGGAATGGTGATCAGGAAACAGACGGCCCCCGATCCGTCGAGATGGATCAGAAGGGCAAGCAGGGTGGCCCCCATGGTGATGCGGGTCGGTTTGGTGCCGACCAGACCGAGGATGCGGTCGATGATCGGGTCCATCATGCCGGCGTCGGTGACGATGCCGAAAAAGATGATGGCGAAGACGAACATGCCGGCGACCGGGGCGATCGATTTGATGCCGGCGGTGATGAAACCGGCGGTGCTCAATCCGAAACCGCCGATCAAGGCGGCAATGATCGGAATGGCGATCAACGCTACCAAGGGCGACATCCGGTTCGACATGATGACGGCGAACAGGGCTATGATCGTCAATAATCCAAGAAGTGCGAGCATCGTGACCTCCAACTCGATATGACTCGTCTCGTTCTTGTTTTTTCACGTCATTCGGATATCTAAACAAATATTCGCGTTGACGCGGAGAGCCCGTCACGACATGCGAATAACTTTTTTTGCCGATTTTTAATCAAACGGCAAATTCTATACATTCTCTGTCGATCTAGATCATATTGCAGCGCAATAATGATGTTCTTATCTCGATTGACATAGTTATTTATTCAACATACATAAGAGAAATGAATTTAAGTAATTTTAGTAATAGATATTTTTTATGATACCGACTCCGCGTCAGATTCGCGCCTTTCTCACCGTTGCCCGTGTCGGCGGATTCACCCGCGCCGCTGGCGAGCTTCATCTGTCGCAGCCCGCTCTGACCGTTCAGATCCGCCAGTTGGAAGAGATTCTGGGCGTGCGCTTGTTCGACCGCGACAAGCGGCAGGTCCATCTGACCCAGGCGGGAAAAAGCCTTTTGGAACCGTTGGAGCGGGTGCTGCTCGATCTCGAAGCGGTGATGAGCGCCAGCCACGATCTGGCCCGCTATCGCCGCGGCCGCGTCAGCATGGCGGTTCTGCCGTCGCTAGCGGCCAGCGTGCTGCCCTGCGCGTTGCGCATTTTTCACGAAACCTATCCCGGCATTGAGGTGCGCCTGCATGACGTGGTGGGGAAACGGATCGTCGAGATGGTCAAGGCGGAAGAGGTCGATTTCGGCCTTGGCAGCCGGCTGACGCCAGACCGGGCGGTGCATGTCGAGGATTTCCTGTCCGACCGGCTGTGCGTTTATTTCCCCCTTGGCCATCCGCTTGGCGGCAAGGACAGAGTCTCGGTGCAGGAGGTGGCGGCCTATCCGCTGATCCTGACGGGGAGCAACAGCAGCGTGCGGGTGCTGTTCGAGCGTTCGCTGGCCCGGGAAGGGGCCGAAATCCAGATCGCCAGCGAATCCAATTACATGTCCACCTCGCTCGGCATGGTGCGGGCGGGGCTTGGCGTCGCCATCCTGCCCGCGTCGGCGGGTGACAGCGGCTCGGTCGAACAGATCGATTTCCGGCCTTTGAAAGGGGCTTGGGTCAATCGCAAGATCGGCATCATCAGCCGCGCCGGCTGCCAGTTGCCGCCGGCTGCGGAACGCTTCCTGGATGTGCTGTGGCAAAGCGTTTCAGCGCAGCCGATACCGCATTTCGCGCTTGCAGCGTCTTCACCCCGCCGATCCGCCGGGTGAAGACGCCGCAAGCCCTGAATCCTACCGGTTCTGTTTTTCCGCGCCGGCGGTGCGGCCGTCCAGCGCGGATCCGGTCAACTGGCGCGTTTTGACGCAGACGGCGCGAGATGGAGATAGGGGGCGAGGTAGCGTCCGGTGTGGCTGTCCGGGTTGCGGGCGACCATTTCGGGCGTGCCTTCGGCGACGATCTTGCCGCCGCCGATGCCGCCATCCGGCCCCAGATCGATCAGCCAGTCGGCGGTCTTGATCACCTCCAGATTATGCTCGATCACCACCACGCTGTTGCCGGCTTCGACCAGGGCGTGAAGCACTTCCAGAAGATTGCGCACATCCTCGAAATGAAGCCCGGTGGTGGGCTCGTCCAGGATGTAGAGCGTGCCGCCGGTGGCGCGGCGCGACAGTTCCTTGGCCAGCTTGACGCGCTGGGCTTCGCCGCCCGACAAGGTGGTCGCCTGTTGGCCCAGCTTCAGATAACCCAGCCCCACCCGGCGCAGCGTCGTCATCTTGTCGCGGATCGCGGAAACCACCTGGAAAAAGCCTTCCGCCTCTTCAACGGTCATATCAAGAACGTCCGCTATGCTCTTGCCACGATACTTTACTTCCAATGTTTCCCGGTTGTATCGGCGGCCCTTGCAGACATCGCATTCGACATAGATGTCTGGCAGGAAATGCATCTCGATCTTGATGACGCCGTCGCCCTGGCAGGCTTCGCAGCGGCCGCCCTTGACGTTGAAGGAAAAGCGTCCGGCCTTGTAGCCGCGCGCCTTGGCCTCGGGCAGATTGGCGAACCAATCGCGGATCGGAGTGAATGCGCCGGTATAGGTGGCCGGGTTCGATCGCGGCGTGCGTCCGATCGGGGATTGGTCGATATCGACGATCTTGTCGATTGCCTCCATCCCTTCGATCGCCTTGTAGGGGGCGGCTTCGTCGCGTGCGCCGTTCAGATGGCGGGCCAAAGCCTTGTACAGCGTTTCGATCACCAGCGTCGATTTGCCGCCGCCCGACACGCCGGTGACGCAGGTGAAGCAGCCCAGCGGGAAGCGGGCGTCGATATCCCTGAGATTGTTGCCGGACGCGCCGCGGATGATCAACTGCTTGCCATTGCCGGGGCGGCGATGCTCAGGCACGGCGATGGCGCGTGCGCCGGTCAGATATTGGCCGGTCAGGCTGGCGGGGTTGGCCTTGACCTCGTCCGGCGTGCCCTCGGCGACGACATTGCCGCCATGGATGCCCGCACCCGGTCCCATATCGACCAGATAATCGGCGGACAGGATGGCGTCGCTGTCATGTTCGACGACGATGACCGTGTTGCCGATGTCGCGCAGCCTTTTCAAGGTGGCCAACAGCCGGTCATTGTCGCGCTGATGTAAGCCGATCGAGGGTTCGTCGAGGACATAAAGCACCCCGGTCAGGCCGGAACCGATCTGCGAGGCCAGCCGGATGCGCTGGGATTCGCCGCCGGAAAGCGTGCCCGATGTGCGCGAAAGGCTTAAATAATCGAGCCCGACATTATCGAGAAAGCCCAGCCTTTCATTGATTTCGCGCAAGATTCGGCGCGCGATCTCGCGCTCTTTCGGTTTCAGGCCGTCATCCAGCGCTAGGAACCAGGCTTTCGCCTCGGCAATGGACAGGGCCGATATCTGGCTGATATCGCGCCCGCCGACCTTGACCGCCAGCGCTTCGGGCCGCAGCCTTGCCCCCTGGCAGGTCGCGCACGGGGCCGTGACTTGGTACCGGGACAATTCTTCGCGCATCCAGGCCGAATCCGTTTCCAGGAATCGCCGTTCCAGGTTGGGAATGACGCCTTCGAACGGTCGTTCGGTGGTGAAGGTGCGCTTGCCGTCCTCGAACCGCATCGGCACCGCATGACGGCCCGAGCCGTACAGGATGACCTGGCGGGCTTCCTCGGGCAGGTCGCGGAACGGCGTGTCGAGATCAAAGCCATAATGATGGGCCAGGCTGTCCAGGGTCTGGGTATAGATATGGGCGGTGGCGCTGGACCAGGGCGCGATCGCCCCTTTGCGCAGGGTCAGACGGTCGTCAGGCACTACCCGGTCGGGGGACATGTGCATGCTGACGCCCAGCCCGTCGCAATCCGGGCAGGCACCATGGGGGTTGTTGAAGGAAAACAGCCTGGGCTCGATCTCCTCGATGGTGAAGCCTGAAACCGGGCAGGCGAATTTGGCCGAGAAAATCGTGCGTTCCGCCGCATCGTCGGCGGTTTCGGCGATGGCGATGCCGTCGGCCAGATCGAGCGCGGTTTCGAAGCTGTCGGCCAGCCGGGTAGCGATATCGGGACGCACCACCAGGCGGTCGACCACCACCTCGATATCGTGTTTGACCTTTTTGTTCAGCGTCGGCGCATCGTCGATTTCGTACAGCGCGCCGTCGATCTTGACCCGCTGGAACCCGCGTTTCTGAAGATCGAGCAGATCCTTGCGGTATTCGCCCTTGCGCCCCCGGACCACTGGGGCCAGCAGATAAAGCCTGGTTCCCTCGGGCATGGCCAGCACGCGTTCGACCATCTGGGTCACGGTCTGGCTTTCGATCGGCAATCCGGTCGCGGGCGAGTAGGGAACGCCGATCCTCGCCCACAACAGACGCATATAGTCGTAAATCTCGGTGACCGTGGCCACGGTCGAACGCGGATTCTTGGACGTGGTCTTCTGCTCGATGGAAATGGCCGGCGACAATCCTTCGATCAGATCGACGTCGGGCTTGGACATCAATTCCAGGAATTGGCGCGCATAGGCTGAAAGCGATTCGACATAGCGGCGCTGTCCCTCGGCATAGATGGTGTCGAAGGCCAGCGAGGATTTGCCCGAACCGGACAATCCGGTGATGACCACCAGCTTGTCGCGCGGCAAGTCGATGCTGACATCCTTGAGGTTATGTTCGCGCGCGCCGCGGATGCGGATAAAGGAACTCATTCTTCACCATGTGCGAGGGGAGGGCGTGGATAAGAATCTATAACTTTTGGGAGGCATTGCTGAAATTAATGGGCTGTACTGCGCCCAAAAAGGTTGGCAAAAGCAATCATAAGGCTTAATCAGGCGGTTCCTGAGAAAAGATGCTCCCCATCTCGAGGACGAGGTCCGGTCGGTTCAATGCAGAATATGGTCTCCGTACGGGGAATTTCCAAATCGTTCGGCGGCTTGAAGGCCGTTGACGATTGTTCGTTCGACATTCTCTCCGGCAGCATCACGGCCCTGATTGGGCCGAACGGCGCCGGAAAGACGACATTGTTCTCCATCATCGCAGGCGCAATCAAGCCCGATAGCGGCTCGATTCTGTTGGATGGCGAGGACATTACCGGCATCCCCACCCATCGTTTGTTCCACAAGGGTTTGGTGCGGACGTTTCAGATCCCGCACGAATTCTCACGCATGACCGTGCGCGAAAATCTGATGGTGGTTCCACCGGGACAGGCGGGCGAGAATCTGCCTTTGGCTCTGTTCGCCCCCGGCCGCGTCCGCCGGCAAGAGGCGGCGATCCGCGAGCGGGTCGAAGAAGTGCTCGCCTTTCTTGAAATCACCCATGTCGGCGACGTGCCGGCGGGGGCCCTGTCCGGCGGTCAGAAAAAGCTTTTGGAACTGGGCCGGACGATGATGACCGACGCGCGCATGGTGTTGTTGGACGAGCCGGGAGCCGGGGTCAACCGTACGCTGCTGGCAAAACTGGCCGACGCCATCGGACGGTTGAACCGCGAACGCGGTTATACCTTCTGCATCATCGAACACGACATGGATCTGATCGCGCGGCTGTGCCACCCCATCGTCGTGATGGCGCAAGGTTCGGTGATCGCCCAGGGCACGATGGCGGACATTCGGGGCAATGACGAGGTCCGCGAGGCGTATCTGGGCAATGCGGCGTCTTCTGCCGCACATGGGACGGAAGCATGAGTGACGCTCTTCTCTGCATGAACGATCTTTACGGCGGCTATGGCGGCACCGACATCCTGAAAGGTGTGTCGCTGACGGTGAATGCCGGCGAGATCGTCGTCATCGTCGGCCCGAACGGGGCCGGCAAATCGACCTTGATGAAGTCCTCTTTCGGTTTGGTGAAAATCCGCCAGGGGACGGTGACCTTCAACGGCAGCGACATCACCAATCTGCGCCCCGACCGGGTGGTGCGGCTGGGGCTGTCCTATGTGCCGCAGGAAAAGAACGTGTTCCCGTCGCTCACCGTTCTCGAAAATTTGGAGATGGGGGCTTATCTGCGCACCGATGACTACCGGCCGCAGATGGAGAAGATCTTCGAGATTTTCCCCCGGCTGAAAGAGCGCCGTCATCAGGCCGCCGGTTCGATGTCGGGCGGCGAACGCCAGATGGTGGCGATGGGCCGTGCGCTGATGCTTGAACCCAAATTGTTGCTGCTGGATGAACCGACCGCCGGGCTGTCGCCGCTTTATATCGAGCAGACCTTCGAGCGCATCGTCGAGATCAACCGTCTGGGCATCGGCGTCCTGATGGTCGAACAGAATGCGCGCCAGGCGCTGGCAATCGCGGATCGCGGCTATGTGCTGGCGATGGGGCGCAATCGTTTCGAGGATGGCGGGCAGGCTCTGCTGGACAACCGCGAAATCGCCGAAATGTTCCTGGGGGGCTGAGACCATGGTCGATCTGCTTCAACTCGTCGTCTATGGCGTGGTTCTGGGCAGCATTCTTACCCTGGGCGCGATCGGCGTGTCGCTGCTTTACGGCG
>Ga0265295_1008095_pt1 | contig 11801 bp, 15 predicted proteins | sample Munlansysbiofilm_FD_192503 | JGI IMG/M metagenome (GOLD analysis project Ga0265295, IMG submission 192503) | Leachate microbial communities from a municipal landfill in Southern Ontario, Canada - Methane capture system biofilm | ecosystem: Engineered > Solid waste > Landfill > Unclassified ... | reverse complement strand
CACCTCTTTAAGAGTTGCGGCGTACAAAGCAAAAGGGACGTCGTTAAGACGGCAATGCTCAATAATGTCGAGATTTGTTTCGCTAAATTCGAAGTAAACGACGCTTGAAGAGGGGGTTCCCTCGATGGCATCGATTGCAGCGATGTGGTAAAGCGGTTCGCTTGGGATAAATCTATGACCTAAGAGTATCATTTTTGTTGCTCCAAACACTCTTGCGAGCAGTAGTATTTTCCGTTTGAGAGAAGGGCGTCTTCAAGCGTGACATAGGTGCCGCAGCTGTGGCATGCAACCATTTCATCGCTTGCATCCTCCTCTTTGGGCGAAGTTTGCGTCAAAGGTTTCTTTTTGAAAAAAAGGAAATAAACAAGGGCAATAACCCCTATTAGAAGCAATATTTTTAGTAGCATCACTCTTCTCCTAAAAGTAAATAGTGTCTGTTATGCGTTTGGATAATTTTGTGTTTGAGGGAGCCATCAACTTCATCAAACACCTTCTCCCCTTTGTAAAAAAGAAGCTTCGTATGTGCGTCGCGGAAGTTTTTGCTGAGCTCTAAAAGCATGGCGGTGTCGGTTACGGCGCGCGAGGTGATCAGATCAAAGATTTGCGGCTCCATCTCTTCGACCCTTTTTTTTACCACGGTAACGTTATCAAGATGCAGATCGGCTTTAATGAACTGTAAAAAACTTGCGCGTTTGGCTAAAGGCTCGACGAGGGTAACGTGGGTGTCGGGCAGAGCAAAGGCAAGGATCATCCCCGGAAACCCTGCACCCGTGCCTATGTCCATAAGCGTACCGACCTGAGGTAAAAAAGAGACGGGATACACGGCATCGTAGATGAAATGGTCGATCGTTTTGATATCTTTTGCACCCGTGAGGTTATGGATTTTATTCCATTTAAAAAGATGCTCTTTGTACTTTTGTATATAATGAAAAAACGAGTCTGCGACGACAATGCCGTCTTGGGCGAATTGTGCTTTAAAATCCAATAGAAAGTCCTTCGTAAAAAGGATATTCTATCTCATTTTTTCTGAGGATGGAGTAAGAAGGTTTAAGAAAATAACTTTTTCATCGTATTGAAAAATATTTTAAATAGCCCCGTATTACCAACGACTCCGTCCATAAATTCATCGTAGGTGGTGCGTTTCTCTTCAAAAAAACCGCGAAGGTACTTTTCGCTTGCTTCCATCCCTCCCTCTTTTTCGATCTCTAAAAGTTTTTGGTAGATCGGTTCCATCGTATCGATCGCTTTTTGGGGTGCGGCTTTTCTAAAAGCGGTGTGGGAGATAATGTCGTTAGAGATCGGATCGATTTTAGGTTCAAACTCGGTAACGACCCAATAGTAGCGTCCGTCTTTTGCCATGTTTTTTACCACAGCCATGATGTTTTTGCCCCTATTGATACGATCCCACATCATTTTAAAAACGACGCGCGGCATGTCAGGGTGGCGGATGATATTATGGGGTTTTCCGATCAGTTCCGATTCGGTGTAGCCAGAAATTTCTACGAAATAATCGTTGCCGTATTCGATGATCCCTTTTGCATCGGTTTTGGAAACAATATATTTTTTTGTACTTAGTTGTATCTGTTCATTGATAGGCGTTGGCATTTTTTGTTCCTTGATATTCAAGATTTGAGTCATTATATAATAATTTTATTAAAGCTATGTAATAATCTGCAAAATTTATAAAAGTGATTTTAGATGACAAAACAACAAACACTCGAATCATTAAAAATAGCAAGACAGTTCCACGAAGATCAGATGAAAAAGATCGAGCTTCTCATCGGCGGGAAACTTGTCGAAGACCCTACCACTATCTCTAAAAGGGAGTGTGAGTACGGAAAATGGCTCTATTCAAATGAGAAACATCTGCGTGAGATTTTAGGGTCTCAGTTTTATTATAGTTTGGAGAGCTTTCATGCAAGATGGCATGAACAATACTATAAGATATACATTATATTTTTCAAAGAGGAGAAGAAAGGGCTTTTGGCAAAGATCCGCGGAGAAAACAAGGTGAGCCCTTTGGAGATAGAAAAAGCCAAAGTGTACTACCGCGAGCTTGTTGAGTTCACAAGTGAGCTTTTGCGTGTCATGAGCTCCTGTGAGCGCCGTATCAACGCATTGCAGGATTCCAAGTTTCGTTAAAACAGGTGTCCCATCTCCTCTTTTTTGACTTTAATGTACCCTTCGTTGTGGGGATTTGTTTCCATAACGATAGGGATCCTCTCAAGCACTTCAATATCTTTGATTGTCTCGATTTTTTTCGGGTTATTGGTTAAAAGTTTTATTTTCTCAATGCCGAAATGGTGCAAAATAAACGGCACGACCTCGTATGTGCGCTCATCGGCGCTAAAGCCGAGCTGATGGTTGGCTTCTATGGTATTAAAACCCTTATCTTGAAGAGCATACGCGTTGATTTTATTCAGGAGACCGATATTTCTTCCCTCTTGACGCAGATAGATTACCATCCCTCCCTCCTGTGCGATAAGGCGCAGCGCATAGGCAAGCTGATCGCCGCAATCGCATTTAAGACTCCCCAGCGCGTCCCCCGTTAGACACTCCGAATGGATACGAACAACGGGAATTTGGGGAAGGTTTTCGGTGTAGATGGCAAGATGCTCTTTGATCCCCTCTTTAAATGCTTTGACTTTAAAAGTGCCGAATTTTGAAGGGAGATTTGCTACTTGAGAAATTTCTATATTCATTTGTTTAAACTTTAAAAGGGTAATATTTTAAAAAAAATGATTATATCAAAAAAAGGTTGAGTATGTTCCAAAGATTTCGAAGAACTCGTTTAAACAAGCACCTGCGCGCACTTACACGCGAAACAACTATAAGCAGAGATGATTTTATCTACCCGCTTTTCGTACGCAGCGGGGAGGGGATCAAAACCGAGGTTGCGTCTATGCCGGGCGTTTATCAGATGAGTATCGATGAAATCCTAAAAGAGTGCAAGGAGCTTAAAGAGCTCGGAATCTATGCGATTATCCTCTTTGGTATTCCCGACGTTAAAGACTCGGTAGGTTCCGATGCGCTGTGCGATCACGGGATTATTGCGACGACGATCAAGGCGATTAAAAAAGAGCACCCCGAAATGTTTGTCGTGACCGATCTGTGCTTTTGTGAATACACCGATCACGGGCATTGCGGCATTTTAGACCATAAACATGAAACGGTCAACAACGATGCGACGCTTAAAATCTCGGCGCAGCAAGCGATCGTACATGCCAAGGCAGGTGCGGATATGATAGCCCCTTCGGGGATGATGGACGGCATTATCGCAACGCTTCGAGAAGCGCTTGATAGTGCAGGGTATGAGAATATGCCGATTATGAGTTACTCGACCAAATTTGCCAGCGGTTACTACGGACCTTTTAGAGACGTGGCGGAATCTACCCCTAGTTTCGGTGATCGCGCGTCGTATCAGATGGATCCGGCAAACCGTCGTGAAGCGATCGCAGAGAGTATCGCCGATGAAGCGCAAGGTGCCGATATTTTGATGGTAAAACCTGCTTTGGCATACCTTGATATCGTCCGTGAGATCAAAGACAATACGTCGCTCCCTTTGGCGGTATATAACGTAAGCGGGGAGTACGCAATGCTGAAATTCGCAGGGATGAATAATCTCATAGATTATGAGCGCGTCGTAATGGAGACGATGATAGGGTTTAAGCGTGCGGGTGCGGATATCATTATCTCCTACCATGCCAAAGAAGTTGCAAAATTATTGAAAAACAAATAGTTTTTGCTTAATTAAAGAAAACTATATTAAAATAGCTACTAATAAAAATTTAGGAAATAGATTGAGACACTTTTTAACATTAAGAGATTTCACGAAAGAGGAGATCTTGGAGATAGTCGGTTTAGGTTTGGCGATCAAAAAAGATTTAAAAGCCGGAGTGCTCAAACATGAGCTCAAAAATAAAACCTTGGCGATGATCTTTGAAAAAAGTTCTACCCGTACCCGCGTGAGTTTTGAGGTTGGCATGTACCAGCTCGGCGGGCATGCACTTTTTCTCTCTAACCGCGACATCCATCTCGGGCGCGGTGAACCCGTCAAAGACACGGCACGCGTTATTTCAAGCATGTGCGACATGGTTATGATCCGCACCTTTGAACATGCCAAGCTCGAAGAGTTCGCTTCTTACTCCAAAGTTCCCGTTATTAACGGACTGACCGATACTTACCACCCCGTACAGCTGTTGGCGGATTATATGACGATGGTGGAGTACGGTATCGAAAAAGATGCCGTGGTCGCGTATGTGGGAGACGGAAACAATATGACCCATTCGTGGCTTATGCTTGCCGCTAAACTCGGTTTTGAACTGCGTATTGCAACCCCCAAGGGGTACGAGGTTGCAAGCGAAGTTCTAAGCGATGCACTGCGTATGGCAAAAGAGAGCGGCGCGGTAATTAAGGTCTCCAACGACCCTAAAGAAGCGATTCAAGGGGCTACGATCGTCACAACCGATACATGGGCTTCGATGGGGCAAGAGGATGAAAAAGAGGAGCGCGTTAAAGCATTTGCAGGTTATATGGTGGATGATTTGATGATGTGTTTGGCGAAGAAAAACGCAAAGTTCCTTCATTGTCTCCCTGCGTACCGAGGTCAAGAGGTGAGCGAATCGGTGCTTGAAGCACATGCCGATATCGTTTTTGACGAGGCAGAGAACAGACTTCATGCACAAAAGGGTTTGATGGTGTGGCTTGATAAAAAAAGAGGAGAAAAAGTATGAGAATAGTTTTTTTGGCATGTTTGTCTTTGACATTCCTTTTTGGGGCAAAACCGGTTGAGGTGGGCGAGAGGTTTTCCGATTCCGAAAAATGTAAGTCCTGTCACCTTCATATCGTAAAAGATTGGGAAGAATCGTGGCATGCAAAATCCCATTACGATAAGGACGAATATCTGCGTGCTACTACCGAGTATGTCAGCCGCAAAACAAGAAAAAGTCTTAACGGCGTAAAGGTGCAGTGTGCTACATGCCATAACCCTAGAATCTCCGTAACGCAAACGGGGATAGACTACGAGATTATGGCGGTTATGCACCTAGATAAAAATTCCGAAGTCAACAAGGCGCTTGCTGATGACAAGATCAGCGAGGGGATCAACTGTGTCGTGTGCCACAATATCGACAAAATACATACCGACAGGGATGAGAGTTTCCGCGGTATCAACCGTGTAGAGTGGACAAAATCGGGGATCATGACCGGACCTTACGACGATGCAAAATCACCCTACCATAAAGTGGAACACAGAGATTTTATGAATCAAGACTCGGATAAACTCTGTTTTGTGTGCCATGCCAACGATCGCTCGGTAGATGGGCTCGTGTTTACCAATATGCAAGAGGAGTACCAAAGAGGGGACAAATCGTGCGTAGATTGCCATATGGGTGAGAAAAAAGAGGGTGTTGCGGCATCTTTGAAAATCGACAACGGCAAACCGAGAATGAGAAAGATAAGAAGCCACGGTTTTCACGGTGCTCATACGCCGCAGATGTGGGAGGATGCGCTTAGTTTGGAACTCGAACATAAAAAAGGGGAGACCTATATCACTATAGTCAATCCACAGCCTCACAATATCCCGAGTGGTTTCGGTGCGAGAGAGGTTATCGTAGAGGTGTTTTACAAAAACGGCAACAGTATCGTTGAACAAAAATCTATCTCTTTGACGCGCCATTATGTCAGCAAACGCGGTAAGCCGACCATCCCTCACCTTGCGGTCGAGATGACGAAAGATTTAAGCATACCTGCAAACGGCAAGCGGGTGTTGAAAGTTTCGAATGAGGCGCAGGCAAAAGAGGTAGAGGTAAAACTCTCTTATAGACTCGTCAATGAAGAGGTACACTCTATTTTGGAACTTAAAGAGCCGATCTGGGCACAAAAATTCCCTATCACTTCTAAAACTATTTCGATTAAATAGTAGCTTAGCGGAGTTCTCCGTTAAGCCTTTTGATTGAGCTTAAGCGTCACTTGGGCGCTTAGTAGTGCAGCCCCGTTGCACCCCTTATAGTCTCCATAATTGTTTGGGCTTCCTCTTTTGCTCTTTGTGCACCTTTATTGAGAATGTCTCGTACATACTCTTGATGCGATGCAAAATAGGCTCTGCGCTCACGCTGCTCCTTGAAATGCTCCCAAATGACGTCGGCTAGATAAAGCTTGAAGTGACCGTGCCCTTCGCCGCCTCTTTTGTATCTGTTTTGCAGGTCTATAAGTTCGTTTTCGTCCAAGAAAAGTTTGGCAATATTGTAAACGTTACAGTTTTCAAACTCTTTGGGATCTTCCAAAGGTACCGCTTCGGTCACGATCTTTTTGATCGTTTTTAGCTGCTCTTTCTCTTCGCCGAAAATATTGATGGTATTGTTGTAGCTTTTGGACATCTTTTGTCCGTCTATCCCCGGAACGGTCGCTACTTCCTCTTGTACTTGAAATTCCGGGAGCTTGAAGATTTCGCCGTATCGGTTATTGAATTTGATAGCGATGTCGCGAGCGATTTCGACGTGTTGGATTTGGTCTTTTCCCACCGGAACAACATCGGGTTTAAAGAGTAATATATCTGCCGCCATCAAAACAGGATAGGAGAAGAGGGAGTGGTTCGCCGCAATCCCCTTGGCGGTTTTGTCTTTATAGCTGTGCGCGCGCTCTAAAAGCCCCATCGGGGTAAAAGAGGAGAGGATCCAGTAAAGCTCGAGCACCTCTTTGACATCCGATTGCACCCAAAAAACGGTTTTGTCGGGATCGATACCGAGTGCCAAGAAGTCGATTGCGGCTTGCATGGTAAGACGGGAGAGTTTTTCCCCTTCCGATACGCTTGTCATGGCATGGTAATTTGCCAAAAACATAAATGTTTCGTTGTGTTTTTGTGCTTCGACCATCTGTTTGATAGAGCCGAAATAGTTCCCTATATGCAGGTCTCCCGAAGGCTGAATACCGGTTAATACTCTCATATGTATCCCTAAACGAAGTTTTTGCGACATTATAACCAATGGTAATTACCTTTTCAGCTTAAGTGTGTTACCATTGTTCCTTATTAAAACATGACGCGAGCGTCGTTAAAAGGAATACTGATGAATGTACAAATTCGTGCAAAAGATATCACGCTGCATGATGCTACAAAAGCTCATATCGAAAGCGCCGTAGAGGTATTTAGAAAATACTCTCTTGAGATTACGAAGATAAACGTAAATATCGAAGCTTTAAAAAAAGGGGTGTCGGTCGAGTTTGATATCCATGTTGCACATGCGCAACCCGTAGTTATTACACAGTCCGATGATGTATTGGATGCGGCTATTGACATTGCAGTCGATAGAGCTGCCACCGCATTGGGTCGTTTACACGAAAAAATGACCGATAAACACGCTGCTTCTATCAAAGAACTCGAACCTATCGACGCGTAAATGCTTGGCATGCCTTTTTGGCATGCGGCAACCATCTTTTAACTATCTTTCGGAAAATTTATGAAATATCTTCTACTTTTTTTATTTTTCATTTTTGCAGAGGCAAATGAGCAGTATTCGTTAAGAGTTGCATACGGAAAAGCAACGGCAAGTGATTACGGACAAATTTTATATGCTCAAATAGAAGGACATACGGGAAATCCGCAGGTGTATGCACTTGATGGAGGCTATCTTTTGAAGAAGAATCTTTTTGACTTGCCTTTGGATTTGTATCTCCATGCAGGTTTGGCGTATTTTGACGAGGGGAGTTTGGGAAATAATATCTACGAGGGAACTTTATACATAAAACTGTATTATACTTTTTGGCATGATAAGGTTCGTTTTGGTTTTGGTGAAGGCGGTTCATATACGAGCGACATCCTCTATAGCGAATATGAATCTGCGATGATAAGAAACGATAACACATCTTACTATCTTAATTATCTCGATACGAGTTTGGATTTTGATTTGGGTCGTGCTAGCGAGATAAAGATGTTTGAGAAAACCTACATAGGATTTGTCATTAAGCACCGTTCAGGGATGTTTAGTGTTGTAAACAACGTAAAAAAAGGCGGTTCAAACTATAACTGCTTTTACATAGAGAAAAAGTTTTAAGGAGAGGCTTATGTACCAATGGATTGTATGGTTTCATATCATTTCGATGGTTTCTTGGTTTGCGGCACTGTTTTATATGCCGAGATTGTTTGTCTATCATGCCGAAAACAAGGAAAATGAAGGGTTTGTACGCGTGGTAAAAGTGATGGAGATGAAGATATACAAATATATCGGGCTTCCGGCCATGTGGGCGACGGTACTCAGCGGCGGCGTGCTTGCGTATACATTAGGGTTCGATGGGGGATGGCTCCATGCCAAGATTTTCTTGGTTCTGGTGTTGATGGGGTATTTTCTCTCTTTAGGTGCCATGAGAAAAAAACTGCTTGAAGACACGTGTGAAAAAAGCGGGAAGTTTTTCCGCATCTACAACGAGGTTCCGACCATTCTTTTGTTGGCAATCGTTGCTTTGGTTATACTCAAGCCGTTTTAATTTTTACATGCCAAGGCATGTAAAAATATTTCTTTATTTTTCCCCTTTTTTCTTCGCCTTAAAAAGAACGGGTGTTCCCGTAAAATTAAACGCTTCGCGTAATTTGTTGGTCAAATAGCGTCTGTAAGTAAAGTGCAGCCCTTTTGGTTTGTTCATAATAATTGCGATTTTTGGAGGACGCGTTTCATACTGCGTTGCATAGTAGATACGGATCACTTGCCCGTGCATAGTAGGTATTTGATGGCGTCGCAGAGCTCTCTCCATCGCCTCGTTGAGTTTGGAGGTCGTAATTCTTTGGGAGTAGTTTTCGTTAATCTCCAAGATCATATCGTGGAGTTTGTGTACGCGCTGATGGGTTGCAGCCGAGAGTGTGATGATAGGAGCGTATGCCAAAAATTTAAAGCGATCGCGTACCTCTTTGATGATTTTGTCGTGATCCTCTTTTTTAGCAATGTCCCATTTGTTCAAAACGATAATACATGCCAGCTTATTTTTGTCTACAAGCCCGGCTATTTTTTCGTCAAGGTCTAAAAACGGTTCGCTTGCATCCAAAACCACAAGAGCCATATTGGCTTTCTCAAGCATCTCCGTCGTTCGCATGAGAGCATACTTTTCGATTCCTACGATTTTTCCGCGACGTCTTAGTCCCGCCGTATCGACAAAAGTGAGCTGCTTTCCTTGGTATTCGATCGTCTCATCGATCGGATCGATCGTTGTTCCCGCTACGCTGCTCACCACCGAACGCTCTTCGCCGAGTAAGGCATTAAGAAGAGAACTTTTTCCGACGTTGGTGCGTCCTATGATCGCGATTTTGATATGGTTGATAACATTTTCGTCAAACTCTTTGATCTTATCATTTTGTGCGAAAATAGAATCCTCTTCAAACTCCTCCTCATCCTCTTCATCGGGGTAGAAAAAGCCATCATCCTCATATTCGTCGTAAACAGTATCCTCATCCATAAAGAAAGCTTCGTCATCATCGATCTCGGGTTGGATAACCTCAATAGCATCTCCCTCCTCTTTGACGATATCGCTCTCGGGAAGTTGCGCATTGATCCATTCGATAAGTGCGCTCGTACCTCTGTTATGCGCAACGGAGATACCGAAAATCGTATCGGTACCGAATTCGTAGTAGTCCCAAAGTTTCTCTTTCATCTTGTCGTTGTCTATTTTATTTACGACGAGTGCGACCGTTTTACCGAGTTTTTGAAGTTCGTAAAAAAGTTTTTTGTCCTCATCTTCGGGGATACTTTTACCGTCCACCATAAAGAGGATAATGTCTGCTTTGTGGGCTGCCTCGAGGGATTTTTCTTTGATCTTGTCAAAAAGTTCGCACCCTTTATCGAGTCCGCCCGTATCAAGTAGTTCGGCTTGTTTATTGAGAATAAGCGCAATTCTCTTTTTGACGTCGCGCGTCGTTCCTGCCAGATCGGAAGTGATAGCATCCCGTTTTTTGAGAAGTCTGTTGAAGAGGGAGCTTTTGCCGACGTTGGGACGACCGATAATTGCTATTTTTTTCATGGTAAGCCTTGTGTGTGTCTAGTGATTTCTATGCAGTTTGTAAAAATAACTTAGGAATATTAAACGAAATTATAGCGAAATAAGTTGCAGGGGAGAAAAGAAGTTGTAAAGTTCCCTCTTTAAAAAAAGAGAACCTTTAGTCGAGTACCATCCAAATATAAAGTTCGCCCGTGATTTTATCTTCCCAGACATCCTCTATGTGGGCACTTACCGTAGACGAAGATTGGTAGCTGCTTTGTGCATCAAGAACGGTGTTGGATCGATCGTTTACGACAGTTTCTTGTTTATTGAGATTGAGTTCTACTTTGACGCCCTGTTGGAGAGAAAGTTCATCCAATGCCCGTGTTATTGCAAGGGTTCGTTTCGTCGAAACTTTTTGATCGTAGGTGCGTGCTGCTACCCCAACGGCACCCGACTTTCCGTTTTGATTAGGGTTGAGAATCCAATCAGGACGCTCACCTGTTTTTTTAGCTTCAGGCTGCCCCATGCAGCCCGTAAGCGTGAATAATGCGATAAAAAGAGTCAGTAAAACTTTTTTCATTATTCAGTCGGGAACTCTTTTTCAAGACCTTCCAACGCTTGTTGTGACTGGAATTGTTGCCAGAGCGCTTGATCGTTTTTGAAGCTTGTTTTCACTGCATTTTTTACTTCGCCGTTTACCGTCGCTTCAGGAACCGTTACTAAAAGGTAAAGTGTACCGGAAGGTGCCGTCCAAGCGTCAACCGCTTTTGAGCCTGAAAGATCGATTTTTGCTACTTGTTTTGTAACCGAAGTAGTTACTTTATCAACCGTTTCATTGTCGCCTACACCCGTTGTACGTGTAAACGCTTCTACTTTATCTTTTACTTGAGCTTTGATTTGTTGTGCAAGATCAGAACGTCCGGCAGCAAGTGCTTCTCTTCTCATATGTCCCATTCCTGCAGCACTTTTTGGAGCAACACCTACACCTGCGTATGCACCCTCAACCATCGGTACACAAGTCCATGAAGGAGCCAAAACACCCTCTTGTTTACAACGAAAATCCGCTTCTTCAGGAGCCGGTTTTGCACCCCCACACCCTGTAATTGTTGCAGCGATAAGTCCAGCCAAAGCTAATGATGAAATTGTTTTGATCATGATTGATCTCCTTACATTTTTTAGAATAAGTAAATTATACGAATCTATGCTTAAACAATATTTATTATGTATCGTCATTCCTTATTTTCCAACCCTATAAAATCGAAAAGACCCAATTTAGTCATTTTGGATTTTAAACTAAGTGCGGATTGCTCCTTTGCATCTTTATGACTTTTGCGCGATTTGCCGATGAACGTATGCTGTTTTTTGGATATCTCTTTTCCCACTCCGTCGTACACGGTCGCTAGTAAAAGAGTTTTTGACTGCATAAAACTATAGTCGATGGAGTCTTCCGTTTTAGACGTGATAAGAAGTTTAAGAGAGTTTTCGTCCTTGACCTTGTTGCTAAGGGCGAGCCCCTCGCGAACGACACCCTCTTTGATAAAATTGACGAAATTTATCGAGTTGGCATCGCTGAGCACGTAAAAGGTGATCCCCGTTTTAAGTGCGGTGAGATTCTCGTATATATTTTTCAAGATCGTAAAATCTTGCGATGCATTGTAGGTGGAGACGCTGATCTCTTTTAGCTGTGTATAAACTGCTAATCTCGGATAGCTTACGATAAGGGTTTTGAGTTTGATAAATTTTTTGATATCCGATTCGCTTTGAAGCTTTTCATACTCCGTTTTGCACATCGCAAGCTCTTGGGAAGATGCCAAATCGGCTGTTTTGAAAATCTCCTTCCG
>Ga0265295_1008094_pt1 | contig 11802 bp, 11 predicted proteins | sample Munlansysbiofilm_FD_192503 | JGI IMG/M metagenome (GOLD analysis project Ga0265295, IMG submission 192503) | Leachate microbial communities from a municipal landfill in Southern Ontario, Canada - Methane capture system biofilm | ecosystem: Engineered > Solid waste > Landfill > Unclassified ... | reverse complement strand
CAATAAAATCGGCTGTTCCCCAATACGCATCGCAGGCCGACAATATAACGACATCAATTTTTTGTTCTGAGAGATACTGAATAATATCACCTCCCACTTGTGGCGTAAGCTGTTCTACAGAAATATCAACGTTATCGGCATTGCACTTCAAATAAAACGCTAAATCACTTCTCAGGCTCGAAACAATAAGCACTCGGTTCATACTGGCTGATTTTGCAGCTAAAGTACAATAATCCCGTTAAGCAAAAATAATCAGGGCCAGCCAAAGCCGGAATTGCTATATTTGTTTTTCAAATTTGACTATGCCAACGACCGTAAACGACAAGCAGGTTTTTTCGTTGCTGGAGGTGCTGAACAGCATCCGGCAGACGCTCAGCAAGCGCTACGGCAGCCGCTATTGGGTGAAAGCCGAGATGAACAAACTCAACTTTTACCCGCGATCCGGCCACTGCTATCCCGATTTGCTGCAAAAAGCCAACGGACGTGTGGTAGCACAGATTCGGGGCACTTTGTGGAGCGACACCTACCAGCAAGCCAATCAGGAATTTCTGCGCCTGCTGAAACAGCCTCTCAGCGATGGCATTAACTTATTGATGCTTGTGAGCATTAAATTTGACCCAAACTTTGGCCTTACGCTACAAATTCACGCCATAGACCCAACATTTACACTAGGCGACCTGGAACGCGAAAAACAGGAAACCATCACACGCTTAAAAGCAGAAGGTGTTTTTGAACTCAATAAAAGTAAAAGCCTGCCAATGCTACCTAAACGGCTGGCTATCATCTCCGTTTCGACCAGCAAAGGCTATGCAGATTTTGAAAAAATAACCCATTCGCGCATGCAGGGATTCACGCTTCAATACCAGCTTTTTCCTTCTTTGCTTCAGGGCGAACAAGCTGTAGATCAGATGTTAAAAAGACTTTCGGAAATAAAAAAGCTGGTGCAGCATTTTGATCTGGTAGCTATCATCCGCGGAGGCGGAGGCGAAGTTGGTCTGGCTTCTTTCAATGATTTCAGGCTCGCTAAAGCCATCGCCACATTCCCTATTCCGGTGATTACGGGCATTGGCCACGCCACCAACCTAACAGTAAGCGAAATGGTGGCGCACACCAATGCCATCACGCCTTCGGAGCTGGCCGATATGGTTATGGACCGCTTTGAAAAATTCAGGGATAAGCTTACGGAAAACATCCAAAAGATAGGCTATACGCTGCGCTTGGTCAAAGAGCAACAAAGGTTTGTGGAACTTATTAGCCACAAACTACCTAAAACGACTTTGAGACAGATCAGCAACAACCGCCATATCCTGGCACAAACTTCGGCAAGGCTGCAGACCAGCAGCAACTACCTGTGCCAGTTAGCACACGGCAGTTTACAAAAGCCCGAATCAGAACTCAAAAGCCTGATTCAGCAAATTTTAAAACACCATTGGCGGATACTTTTTGATCAAAAAAACAAACTTGCGCAAAACAGCCTGACCGTCATTCAGCAGCGTGCTTATGCGCTGGAATTGTCTCAAAAAACCATTCAACTACTCGATCCCAGACAGATATTGAAGCGTGGATACAGCATGAGTTTTCAAAACGGCAAGCTGTTACAAAAGATTGAGCAGGCAAAAATAGGCGAGGAAATACGAACCGTTTTGCAGGACGGAACAATTATCAGTAAAATTATTTCAACACAAAAAACAGATGAGTAAAACACTAAAAACTTCTTACACAGAAGCATACGAAGAGTTGCAACAAATTGTGAGCGAGCTTGAGCAGGGAGAAATTTCTATTGACCTGCTTTCGGAAAAAGTAAAACGAGCATCGGAGCTTATTGCCGTTTGCAAACAGAAATTATATGCCACCGAACTGGATGTGAAACAGGTGCTAAAAACCCTGACTGAAGAAAATGGTGGGGAGGATGAGGGATAGTGGGTGTTAATGGGTTTTTTAGAAAGTGTCGCCTCGTCCATCCTCGACGAGACAGCTTATTTCAGCCCGATGGCAACGCCTCGGGTAAACAGCACAACATTTAACGTAGCGCCCTGAAAGGGCAACTTAAAAACTACCCTTTCCCCTCATTTTTCTCTGTCTTCATCGCTTTATAGCTTCCACTAAAAATATCAAAACGGGCAAAACGACATTCCAACGGACCATTATAGACCGTGTATTTTTTGGAAGGTTTGAGTCCAACCATCTTCAACGCCCTTTGGTCACTACTGATTACCCAGGCTTTGTAACCTTTGAAACCCTGTTTCAGGCTGTCGCCAATACCTTTGTAAAGTGCTATCAAATCTTCCTCCTCTAAGCGTTCTCCATAGGGTGGATTAATCACCAAAACGCCTTCACCTTCGGGTGGTTCCAGGTTTTCCATAGGCTTTTTGATCAGCTTTATATCTTTGTGCAGATGGGCGTTATGGATATTTTCGCGGGCAATGTCAATCGCTTTGCCCGAACGATCAGAAGCAATAATCTCAGCTTCTATCTCACGGATTTGGTCATTGGCGACAGACTTTACATTCTCCCACAAAGTGCTGTCAAAATCGGGCCAGTTCATAAATCCAAAACGCTCTCGGAAATAGGCCGGCGGGATACGCATAGCCAACATAGCAGCCTCAATCGGGATGGTGCCTGAACCGCACATGGCATCCACAAAAGGTGATTCGCCATCCCATCCGGTAAGCAGGATAAGACCGGCAGCCAACACCTCATTGATTGGCGCTTTGTCAACAGCAGTGCGGTATCCACGCTTATGCAGCGATTCACCTGAACTGTCGAGCAAAATACTCACCTGATCTTGGTAAATATGCACGTTGATACGGATATCGGGTTGGTTGATTTCAACCGAAGGCCGGGCGCCGAAGCGGTTCCTGAACTGATCTACGATGGCATCCTTCACGCGCAAACCGGCATAATGCGAATGGCTAAAAAACTCACCACTCACAACAGCATCGATGGCAAAAGTTTGTTCCATCTTGAAAAATTCGTGCCATTGCAGCTTGCCTACGCCATCGTATAGCGCATCTTCTGTTCGCGCAACAAACTGGCTTATAGGCTTTAAGATTCGCAGCGCCGTTCTCACACTATAGTTTGCTTTGTACATCAACGCCTTGTCGCCTTCAAAGCTGACGGCACGGGTAACTTCGATAATATTCTGAGCTCCCAGCTTTCTGAGTTCTTCGGCAAGCAAGGGCTCCAGGCCGCTCACTGTTTTGGCTATCATCGGGAAAGTATCAGCAGTCATAAGGTTTTGAGATTTGTGCATCAGCACCACACGGCATTGATGGCGACAAAGGTACAAAACATGCAAAAGCAGCCCGACATTAAAAATCTGTAAGCCAAAATCCCGTTTGACATTAAAATATTCTATATTTACCTTTTAATAAAAACAGTAACCAAAAAATCATTAAAAATGACTTTAGAGGAAGCTCAAAAACTTGTTGACGACTGGATCAAAACCGTTGGTGTTAGGTACTTCAGCGAACTCACCAATACGGCCATGCTGATGGAAGAAGTGGGCGAAGTGGCACGCATCATGGCACGCAGATATGGCGATCAATCCTTCAAAAAGTCCGATGAAGCCGTTGACCTGGCCGACGAAATGGCCGATGTGTTGTTCGTCTTAATTTGTCTGGCCAACCAAACCGGCATCAACCTAACCGATGCGTTGGAGAGAAATTTAGAGAAAAAGAACGGCCGTGATAAAGAACGCCATCAAAACAATCCTAAATTGCACAGCAACAATGCCTCGGGTAATCCAACTTGATAAGACGATTTGAATCAGCACTTTAGCTAAGTAAAAATAGTAACTTAAATAAATTATTAATTTCGTCACTTTTAAACCAACAATACAAGGAAGCATACTCAAAATTTATTGAAAAATGATTTATGTATAATCTTATCACTAATTTTGAATTATCATATTTTGAAAACATTCTTTAACACTTTAAATTTAAGCAACCATGAAGTTACTTTTTAAAATCTCATTGATTATACTTATTTCTGCATTTTTCGTACAGCCGGTTCAAGGCCAAAGACTTCTTAGAAAGCTTCAGGAGAAAATCGAAGAAAAAGTAGAAGAAAAAGCTGAAGAAAAAATTGATGAAGCCATAGACAAAGAGCTCGACAAAGCTGAAGAATCAATGGAAAAAAATTCAGAAAACGATTCAGGCAACACTAAAAACAGTTCCAAAAGCGATAAAAAGACTGAGCAGCGGATGCAAAATATTATGAAGGGACTCAATATGTCTGGCGAGCCGGTTCCTTTTGAAGATAGTTATACATTCCAGACCCTTGTTGAAATGCAGGTGGAATCTTATGACAAGAAAGGAAAAATAGAAAGTGAAGGACAATTTATCACCCTGCTGAATCCGGATTCGAAAAGCATGGCTTACCAAGTGGTCTCAGGCGATATGAGCGAGTCCGGTCAGGGCATGTTCATCATTGACGCAGAAAATGAGGCCACTATTATTCTGAACGAAGAAAAGGGCGAAAAAACAGGAATAGTATATGGAATGGGAGCATTCTTTTCGTCGCTTGGCAAAACGCTTGATGAAGAAAATCTGGATGAAACACCGGAGGATTATCTGAACAATCCCAACGTAAAAAAAACCGGTCGAACCAAAACCATTGCCGGCTACAAATGTGAAGAATATGTTTACGCTGACGACGAAAGCGAATCAGAAGTATGGATCACCACTGATATGAAAATGAACACCCAGGATTTTTTCAGCACCTTGTTCAAAACAAACCTCTATTCCAGGGGAATTCCATGGGGATATATGATGGAAGCAACCACCATTGAAAAAACCGGTGAAAAATCGTTTATGCAGGTAAAACGCGTCGAAACAAACTACAATAAGCGTTTTGACTTGGATGAATATGAAGTAACCAATCTGGGGTCGTTTACCATGCCTACCGGCGAGAAGTAAGCTCATGAATAAAGTCCTACAGCTAGAAAAAATGGATGAGCTAAGCGGCAATGAGGCTTGTTTCACTGCGATCAATTTTTCAGGAGTATATGCTATAAACGGTTTTCTATTTAGTCAAATTATTAACTAAAATAATATGTTAATCTCATCCTTTTTAAGCCATCAATATAAGAAAGCCAGGCGCTCCAGCATTTGGCAAAAAAACAAGGCGCTCAATGTACTGATTATCATCGTTGCCTTGATTATACTGGCCGAAGTGATTGGCTTTTCGCTCATTTTAGCACACGGTTGGCACAAGCTTTTTCCGGAGGCAGAAACATTGAGCAGCTTTTTTAAAATCAGTGCTTTTTACTTTTTGGGTTCTTTTGTTATACGTTTTTTTATGCAGCAGCTCCCTACGATGGAAATCGTTCATTATCAATTGCTACCCATTAAAAAAAGCACTTTGATTCACTTTATTTTAGTTAAAGGAAAAGTGAATTTCTTTGTGCTGTTAAGCTTGATCGTCTTCGCACCTTTTGCAATTATGCAAGTGGCCTATTACGAAGGTACCAACGCAGCCTGGCTTTGGCTTATCGGCATGATGCTGATAGATTTGACCGTTAACAACTTTGTTTTCTATTTAAAAAGACAACTGGTCAACAACTTAAAAACTGTAACTACTATTTTAGTATTATTGGGTTTATTTGTAACCGGCGATATACTAAAATGGTATTCCTTCAGCGATCTTTTTGCGCAGATAATTGGTGTAGCACTTCGTCATCCGGTGCTCTGGCTTGTCCCACTTGGCGTGTTGGCCGCCAGTTACCTGATCAACTATCGCTTTTTGTACAAGCGGCTCTACCAGGAAGAAATTTCAACAAAAAAATCAGCGCTGCTTCACGAAAACCGCTTTGGCTATTTACAGCGTTTTGGCCTTATTGGCGAGATTATGTTATTGGATATCAAGCTTTATATGCGCAACAAGCGCACCAAATCCATGTTATATCTTACACCACTATTCTGGGCTTATGGCTTGCTATTTTATCCCGGCGATCAATACACCAGCGACAGCGGTTTTATGATATTTATTGGCATATTTATTACCGGCTATTTAACCATTACTTACCTCCAAAGTGCTTTTGCCTATGAAGGCAGTTATTATGATTACCTGCTGAGCTCAGGCATTGATTTTGAACAATATATCAAAGCTAAATTTACTTTGGGAAGCTTCGCCATAGTCGTTTCGTATTTCGTCACCCTGCCCTACTTATATTTTGGCTGGCAAGTGCTGATTGTAAATACTGCTACAGCAATTTTTAACCTGGGATTTATAACGCCAATGATGCTTTATATTGCCACATACAACAAAAAATCTATACAATTAAGTCGCGGTAACGCCTTCAATTTCCAGGGAATGAGTGCCGTACACTGGCTCACCATGTTGCCTGTATTTGTTTTACCAACCCTTATTTACCTACCCTTTAAATGGTTTGGACATCCCAATTACGGGCTTATGGCATTGGCTTTAATTGGATTGACTACAATGGCTTTCAGGAAGTTTTTGATAAAACTTATAGCACGAAATTTACAAGAGAAAAAATACATCATGGCCAGCGGCTTTAGAGAAAAAAACTAATCATTATGATACATATTCAAAATATTCAGAAATCGTATAGCGGCACTGTTGTGCTCGACATCCCGGAATTGAGGCTGGAAAAAGCAGTCAACTTTGGCCTCGTAGGTAATAATGGCGCCGGCAAAACCACCCTATTTAGGCTTATCATCGACCTTATCAGAGCTAATAACGGCACGATTGAAATCAATGGCGAAGATGTAGCCAAAACAGAATCCTGGAAGCAAATCACCGGCTCATTCCTGGATCAGGGCTTCCTGATTGACTTTTTAAGTCCGGAAGAATATTTCAATTTTGTTGGCAAAGTGAGGGGCTTGAGCAAAGACGATATCAGCTTGTATCTAGCTGATATGGAGGAGTTTTTCAATGGAGAAATCATCGGCAAAAAGAAACTGATCCGAAACCTCTCGATGGGAAACCAACAAAAAATCGGGATCGCCGCTGCCATGATGGGCAAACCTGAGATTGTAGTGCTTGACGAGCCTTTTAACAGCCTGGATCCTACCACCCAAATCCGACTGGTAAAGCTTATCCGGAAAATGCAGGCGACACAACAAATTAGCTTTTTGATTTCCAGCCACGACATCAACCATATCACCGAAGTTTGTGAGCGGATCGTGGTGCTTCATGAAGGTAAAATTGCACAAGACATTGCCACTTCAGCCGATACGCTGGATGCTTTGAAAGCTTATTTCGCGATATAAAACCAAGCTATGAAAAACCAATTGCACAAGCAGTTACTTGGCTTATTGTTGCCATTATTCGTGCTTTTAATTTCTCCCGAAATAATGGGACAACAGCAGTTGCAAGGCAATGTGGCCGACGCCAAAACCGGCGAACCGCTTGCTTTCGTAAATATTTTGATTAACGAAGGCAAATATGGCGGCACCACCGATATTGACGGGAAATTCGCAATTGCCTCTCAAGAGCCGATCCGAAAGCTGAAATTTTCGTTTATTGGTTACGAAGCTTATGAGTATCAGATTACTGACAATAAAACCAAACTGAAAATCCGGCTTCAACCCATCAATTTCGAGCTAGCCGAAATCGTGATCAGGCCGGGCATCAACCCGGCACACCGCATTATTGACAGCGTGCTTTTGTATCGTGACCGCAACCACCCCAACAAAATGGCTTCCTACGCCTACACCGCTTACGACAAGCTGGTGCTAACTATTGACACTTTACATCCCATCGCGAAAAAAATTCCAGATACGGTTATCGTTGATTCTAATGAAACAGCGAGAGATTTTTTGAGACAACGCGATATGTTTATGATGGAAACCGTTACTGAGAAAAAGTTTTTGGCACCCGATCGCAGCCACGAAAAAGTACTTGCTACCAAAATGTCCGGTCTTAAAGATCCCATTTTCGTTTTCCTTATTTCGAGGACCCAAAGCAGCAACTTTTATGACGAAACGATTCAGGTTGGCGACAAAAACTACATCAATCCCATTAGTAAAGGTAGCAACAAAAAATACCTTTTCATTTTAGAAGAAAGCACGGCAATTGGCGGGAATGACAGCCTTTTTAGTATCTCTTTCCGGCCGCTGCTTAACACGAATTTCGATGGATTGCAAGGCATGCTCAACATCCATTCCGATGGTTGGGCCATTCAAAACGTATCGGCACAACCCTATCGCGACGAGTCGGGTTTTAGCATCAGGATACAGCAGATGTACGAAAAAATTGATGGCGAAAGATGGTTTCCAGTGCAGCTCAACACCGATCTACTTTTCAAAGGTGCCGTTATTGACGATGGCGAAAATCAATACCCGATGGTAGGTATCGGCAAAAGCTATTTTAAAGATATCGTACTCAATCCCGAGCTCGTGAGGCGACAGTTTTCAAATATCGCCGTCGAGGTATCTCCCGATGCAGCCGATAAAGACCTAAACTTTTGGTTGCAGCACCGCATCGACAGCCTCACCGAACGTACGCTGGAAACCTACCGCTACATGGATTCCATCGGGAAAGCCCACAATTTTGACCGCTACGCAAAAAGTCTTCAGACCTTGCAAACCGGGCGTATCCCGATTAAGATGTTCGACCTGAGAATCGACAAGCTTTTACGCTACAACGCCTACGAAGGCCTGTATTTGGGTCTGGGCTTGCAAACCAACGACAAGTTCTCTCAAGCAGTGAAATTTGGCGGGTTTTGGGGTTATGGGTTTGGCGACGAAACAGCCAAATACGGCCTCGATATGCAGCTGCAAATTGATCGCTACAAAGAAATTAGCCTGGAAGCTGCATACTCCTATCAAGCCCTTGAAACCGGCGGCTTTACGCGTTTTGGCGAAGCGCCTTTCGCACTCAATCAAAGCAATTTCCGCGACTTCTTTATCAACCGCATGGACATGACTACAAGCCTTATGGGAGGCATCAGCTTCAGGGCGTTACGGCATTTTAAGTGGAAGGCCTTGATAGAAGTTCAGGAAAAAACGAACAAAAATGGATACGCCTTCGCGGAGGCGGGACAAGCTCCGGTAAGCACTTTCAACTTCACGAAGATACAGCTGCAGACGCGCTTTGCCTTCAAAGAAAAATTTATGCAAACCACGCGCAGCCTGATCTCGCTCGGCTCGGCCTACCCCACTGTTTGGCTGGCTTATACCAAAAGCTTTAATGACTTACTCGATGGCAATTACGCCTTCGACAAATGGGAATTTAAAACCAGTTATAGTTGGTTTACGCCTTATCTCGGCAAAACCGAAATCACTTTGATTGCCGGCCTAGTGGAAGGCAACACGCCTGGAACAGAGCTGTTTAACACCTCCGGAACCTACCGCGAGTTCACGCTGTATGCACCCGAAAGCTTTGGTACCATGCGCACCAACGAGTTTTTGTCGGATAAGTTTACGGCTTTGTTTTTCAGCCATAATTTCGGCAAGCTTTTGTTTAGAAAAGGCAAGTTTGAACCCGAATTTGTGCTGGCAACAAATATCGCCTTTGGGCAGCTGGACAAGCCCTTGCTCCATCAAGGCATTACTTTTAACACACTTGAACACGGCTTTTACGAGAGCGGCCTGATGATTAATAATTTACTGAAACTTCCCGGCTTGCGGCTTGGTGTGGGCGCGTTCTACAGGTTTGGCCCTTACGGCTTTGACCAGGAATGGAAGAATTTTGGGTATAAGTTTGGGATGGTGTATGGGTTTTAAGAAATTCAAAGATTCAAGAAAGATTCAAAGATTCAAGACTGAATCGCTTCGCCTGCCGGGCTCGGCAGACAGGCTCTCTGGACTATAGCTCCGAATTAGCAAGCCTTTCGGGAAGTATAGGATTTGAAGTGATTTCTTTTTTATCTTTATGGTCTTATAAAAAACTTAGGAAGTTGGCTTTGACAAATAAGTTAAGGGTTATTTTACTCCCAATTTTTCAAAAGTAATCATTTATACTGCTGTAAACCAATAATATAAGAAAGTATGATGCGTGGCGCTAGAACGGAAATAAAAACTGATTGGTTGTTATGCAATCGTTGCCATGCATTAAACAAAGAACTTAACATTCCCTGTTTTTTGAATTTAAGGATTTATGCTTTTGAGAAAACTTCATGATTATGAAAAACTCAAATATTGAAATATATCAGTTAGAAGATGGTAAAACTGAAATAAATGTCCAGCTTGAGAAAGACTCTGTTTGGTTAAACCTAAATCAGGTTGTGGAATTATTTGAACGTGATAAATCAGTAATTTCAAGACATATAAATAACATATTCAAAGAGAAGGAATTAGATAAAAATTCAGTTGTTGCAAAAAATGCAACAACTGCGGCTGATGGAAAAACTTATCAAGTAGATTATTATAATCTCGATGTTATAATTTCGGTTGGATACAGAATAAAGTCTAAACGAGGAACCCAATTTAGAATATGGGCAAATCAAATAATTAAGGAATATCTGATTAAAGGATATTCGCTGAATGAAAAAAAGTTAAAACAGAAAACTAAACAACTTGAAGAACTTCAGAATTCAGTAAAGATACTTGGGAAGGTTTTAAATCAGAAAGTCCTAACCAACGATGAGAGCTTTGGTCTTTTGAAAATAATCTCAGACTATGCTTATGCCTTAGATATTTTAGACCAATATGATTATCAAAGTCTTGAAATAAAAGATACTTCTGGAAAAGGAATATACCAATTGACTTATAAAGAAGCTTTAGCACAAATCGCTTTAGTAAAAAAAGCTCATGGAAATAGCAATTTATTCGGACGTGAAAAAGACGCATCATTTCAAAGCTCAATATCAACAATATACCAGACTTTTGAAGGCAAAGATTTATATCCAAGCATAGAAGAGAAAGCGGCTAACTTACTCTATTTCATCACAAAAAATCACTCATTTACAGACGGAAATAAACGGATTGCAGCTTTTTTATTCTTGTATTTCTTAGAGCGGAATGGAATTTTATTTGATGAAAATGGTAACAAACGAATAGCGGATAATACGCTGGTTGCTTTAACTTTAATGATTGCTGTAAGCAGACCTGATGAAAAAGATGTTATGACAAAAGTTATTGTAAACCTGATAAATAAAAATAATTAACGCATAGCAACATGCCGCCATATTTCAGGTAGCGGGAATTTATAAACACTTAGTTTTTAATGGCTGGAAAGTTTTAAGTCCCTTTCGCCGCCCGAAAACATACCGCTACCCGTTAAACCATTTTTAGCCTTACCCCAAAATCTTTCCGAATTTGGCAGTTCGTTGTATCGCCCCCGCAAGCTTCCACCTCACAACTATTTCTTATTCATGGCCAAATCTACGCCAAAGCCTTTGCGTTTGTCTTCTACTTTTAGGAGTACCGCAAATACAACGCCCAAGAAACCCAGGCCGGCAAACATCAACATAGTTGGCGTATAATTCAGGACTTCCGGATTTCCGGGATTGGTATTATCCAGTATTGTTCCCGAAAGAATAGGAAAAGCGAACAAACCTAAATTCTGAATAGAATACATCAAGCCATAAGCTGTTCCTATCTGCTTATCCTCAACCAAACGAACCATAGTGGGCCACATGGCAGCAGGAACCAACGAGAAAGATATTCCCATAAGAATCATTGGAATATGAGGAGGCAAATCAGTGAAAGCGAAATTCAAATGGATAAGCAATAAGATGGAGGAACCAAAAATCATGGCAGTGGCAGCCTTTCCATATCTATCGATTAAGAAGCCGAAAAGCGGTGTGAAAATCAGTGTTCCGAGGGGCAACAGCGAGGTAATTTCGCCACTTTGAATGGACGACATACCAAACTTATTGAGAAACAAATC
>Ga0265295_1008093_pt1 | contig 11804 bp, 10 predicted proteins | sample Munlansysbiofilm_FD_192503 | JGI IMG/M metagenome (GOLD analysis project Ga0265295, IMG submission 192503) | Leachate microbial communities from a municipal landfill in Southern Ontario, Canada - Methane capture system biofilm | ecosystem: Engineered > Solid waste > Landfill > Unclassified ... | reverse complement strand
ATGAATTAGATAATCTGCCTAAAGCAGACTGGCATTGCTATGCCTATAAGTTCCAACCCCGAAGGAGTTTAGTGTGAAAACAACTTCTTACGGAATTGCTGTTGTTTTTCTACACATTATAAGGTCTGTTAAGAGTTTGTTATTTTTGTAAAAAACGAGAACCATGCAAACTGTCTTGTCATGAAATAGTTTTACCTTTGTGAAAATTGACGAAAATGGTAATGACTATCAAAAGAGGAACAGAAAGAGACCAGATACAGGCCATGTTTGAGAAACTCAGGATGCAGCGGTCGCGCAAGAAAAGAAATTTAAGCAAATATTGCGGTGTCTTATCGTTAAAGCAAGACCCGATGGAATTGCAAAAAAAGTGGAGAGATGAATGGTAATCAACTATTTATTGACACAAATATCATTCTGTATTATTTGAATGGTGATACTACCCTTTTGCCTGTATTAGAAGATAAACAATTGTTTATTTCATTTATTACACAACTCGAGCTATTGAGCTTTAAAGAAATCACACAGCCGGAAATTAAAATGATAGAGGGTTTTCTGAAGCATTGTACGATTATTGAAATGTCATCAATGGTCAAAGAAAATACAATTCTACTCCGTAGGAAATATGGATTAAAATTACCTGATGCTATCATTGCAGGCTCCTCATTATATTTGAATGTTCCCCTATTTACTGCTGACAAAGGCTTGTCAAAAATCAAAGAAATTGATTTGATTTATTATCAGTTTACTGATATTTAAGCTAGCTACCACTACGATGATCTTAGTTATTGTAAAGGCGATTACAAAAAAGAGATGAGAGATGAGAGATGAGAAATGAGAGATGAGAGGTGAGAGATGAGAGATGAGAGATGAGAAATGAGAGGTGAGAGGTGAGTAAGGAACTACTCACTGCTCATCGCTCAACTCTCATCGCTTATTAGAGAGAAATGAGTGGGATTTAATCGTTTACACTGCAAATAATAAATCCGTGCCAATCCGTCTGATCCGTGCCTGCCCTGTAGCGGAGCGTATCGGGGTCATCCGTGTTCTAAACCCATTATCGTTGGTGCTTATCAAAATAATGTTGTGTTTTTCGGAGGTGAAAATGAGGTATTAACAAAACTATCTATAAATTTGCAGTCCTTTAATGTGTTTTTGAATAACCTAACAACCATTGAAAATGAATAAATCATTAAGTATTACTGCTGCGTTTTTAGATTCGGCAAAAAATGATGGTAAGATAGAAACACTCAATACAACAAAACATGTAGAAGTGATTGCTGTCATGAATAAGCAGTTGGAGCATGCCAGAAGAGACTTTAAATTAAAAGAAATGCAATCTATGGAATCTGCTTCAAAAGCAATCTTAACTGTTTGATGTTTTTTGCCTTAAAATAGTAGCTTTGGACTTCACCTTCAAAACATACGAAAACCTACTCAACATCCTGCAATCGCGGGGTTTTTCGTTTTTGACCTTTACGCAATACATCGAAGCCAAATTTCACACTGAGCGAAGACGAAGTGCTTCAAGTCTTGAATCTTTGAATCTTGAATCTTCGAATCTTGAATCTTTGAATCTTTGAATCTTCGAATCTTCGAATCTTGAGCCCAGTCCGAAAAGTCAAAAACAAAGAAATGTCACTAAGACTCTATTCCGATAGCTATCGGAACTAAGAATCACTAAGTGCTTACTATCAACATTATAGACTTCATGAAATCTTTGTGTTTTCGTGCCTTCGTGGCAGAATATTACTTTTCGGAGAAGGCTCAACCTTGAAATAACAAACTAAGGGCCTTGACAAATAAAGACACTTCTAAAAGATCCTCTGTACTTCAAAATAAGATTCAGTCCTTTTCATTCCGAAAAACTTATCCGTACCTTTGTAGTCAAAATAAGCTGTACGAAAGCGAACAACCGCTGTCACCTATTGAACACTTTGTAAAGAATGCACAACGAGCATTAGCAAGATATACCTCTATAAATGAATGAATTAGGAAGTTGGCATGTTTTTGGTTAATAAGAAAACAAATTTTAAAAAATAACTCTATTCAGGATGAACACTCCACACAACAAGACCGATAGTTACTTAAAATTTGTGCTCCTATTTAGTGCTGCCATGCTGTTGCTTTCGGGCGGTCTGCTGGCTCAAAAAGTATGGACATTGGAAGATTGTATCAACCACGCCCTGGAGCACAATATCCGTATAAAGCAAAGCTACCTCGATGTGGAAACCAGCGAAATTAGCCAGCTCGAAAGCAAGCTTAACTTCCTGCCCAGCCTCAACGGACAAGCCACGCACTCCTACGGATGGGGGCGTTCTATCGACTTAGCCACCTATAATTATGTAGATCAGCAAAGCCAGCAAAGCTATTTCGACGTCAACAGCAGCTTCACCCTTTTCAATGGCTTTCAAAAGATAAACACACTCAAGCAACGCCGCAGCGAATACCTGGCCGCCAAATATCAGTCGGACAAAATAAAAAACGATATCTCGCTCAACGTGGCCGGCAATTACCTGCAGATTCTCTTTAACCGCGAGCTCCTTGACAATGCCCGCCGCCAGCACGAAATCAGCAAACAGCAAGAGAGCCGTACCTCAAAACTCGTAGAAGCCGGAACACTCGCCCGTGGTAGCCTGCTCGAAATTCAGGCGCAGCTGGCCAACGAAGAAGTGTCGGTGGTGCAGGCCGAAAACCAGCTTAACCTGGCCTTCCTCGATCTGCTTCAACTGCTTGAGATAGAAGCCGAGACAAAAATAGAGATCGACAATCCCCAGCTCGTGGTAAAGGATGCTCCTGAGATGTTGCCCGTCAGCTATATTTACAATACCGCTCTGGGCGTGATGCCCGAAATAAAAACTGCCGAGCTCAACTACGAAGCCACCGAACGTGCCCTGGCAGTGGCAAAAGGAAACCGCAGCCCCAGCCTATCGATGAATGCCGGCTTTGGGACAAATTATTCTGACCAAATTCGCGCCAGTAACGACTTCAACGACCCTTTATATAATGATGTGAAGCCTTTCAACGACCAAATTAAAGACAACAGAAACACTACCCTCTCGTTTCGGTTGAGCATCCCAATTTTCAACGGATACCAGGCCAGCTCGTACATCAGCCGCAGCAAGGTGAACCTGCTCAACGCTAACTACAACCTGGAGCTTACCAAAAATACCCTCCGCAAAAATGTTGAAACAGCCTATTCCGATGCTATCGCGGCTTACAAATCTTTTCAGGCACGCCAAAAGTCCTTGAAAAGCCTCAACGAGTCCTTTAAATATACCGAGCAAAAATTCAATGTCGGCATGGTCAACGCCCTGGATTACAACACAGCTAAAAATCAGCTCGCCATTGCGGAATCTGATCTGCTGTCGGCCAAATACGACTTCATCTTTAAACTGAAAATCCTGGAGTTTTATCTCGGAAAAACACTTACCCTGGCCGATATGCAAGAATTTCAGGATGAGTAGAACAATTGAAACCCATTGCCTTTTTCAAAACCTTATCACTAAAAGTGCTGAGGTTTTTGGCATTTTATGTGGCAGCTACTTCTTGGTTACTCAAAAAGAGCTAATTTTGATGCATAGAAGCTCATTCAATGCTTCTGCATAAAATATATCCGGGCTTTTTAATCATTGCCTAAATGGCCGAAATAATTAAAAATCCCGATCAAATAGACACCGTTCTTCCGCGCAGGCGGGAAAGCTTATTGGAAAGCTTCAAAGCAATAATTACAAAATATTAAACACATGAAAACAGCTAAAAAGAAAAGTAACCTCAAATGGTATATCGGTGCCGCACTTTTGGTGGTGGTGCTGATTGTGGTGCTGGTTGTGGTAAAAAATAGCCGCAAATATGAGGTGCAGGTCACTACCGAAAAGGCTGCAACACGCACCATTATTGAGACGGTTGTTGCCAACGGTAAAATTGAGCCGGCGCTCGAAGTAAAGATCAGCCCTTATATTTCCGGCGAGGTGGTCGAGCTTTTTGTGCGCGAAGGCAATTATGTATATAAAGGCGATAAGCTGGCCAAGATCGACCCCACGCTCTACGTGTCCAGCTATGAGCAGGTAGAAGCTTCGCTCAATTCGGCGAAAGCCAATATGGCCAACACCAAAGCCCGTGTAGCACAGGCGGATGCGCAGTTTGTGAAAGCTAAAGTGGATTATGAGCGTAACAAAAAATTGTGGGAACAGCAGGTGATTTCTGATAGCGACTGGGAAGCCATTCAGGCTACTTTCAAAGTGAACGAAGCAGAGCTAACCGCCGCCCGCGAAAGCCTGAAAGGAACAGAATATCAGGTAAAAAATGCTGAAGCCGCCCTGCGTGAGTCGCGCGAAAACTTGAACCGCACCGCTATCTTTGCTCCAAACGACGGCACTGTTTCGCGCCTTAATATTGAAGTGGGCGAACGCGTAACAGGAGCTTCCCAGTTCTCGGCCGGAACAGAGATTATGTCGATTGCCAACCTCAACGCCATGGAAGTGAAGGTGGAGGTGAGCGAGAACGATATTCCACGCGTAAAACTCAACGACACCTGCCTGATAGAAGTAGATGCCTACCTTAACCGCAAGTTTAAAGGCTATGTTACAGAAATCGCTACTTCGGCCAATAATGTTGGGGTAAGCGCCGATCAGGTCACCAATTTCGAGGTGAAAGTGATGATGCTCAAAGACTCGTACGCCGATCTTATCAATGATAAAAACAAGATCAGCTCGCCCTTCCGCCCCGGCATGTCAGCCACCGTCGATATCCAGACCAAAAGCATGAAGGACGCCCTTAGCATTCCTATCCAGGCAGTTACCACACGCGAAGATACGAGCTCGATGCGCACTTCTGCGAAGGCAAAAAAAGAAACAAAAGATGCCAACGAAAAAGATGTTTACATTGAATATGTGTTCGTCGTTGACGGCAACAAAGCCAAGCTGCACAAAGTGGAGACAGGCATCCAGGACAACACCTATATCCAGATTTTAAGTGGTTTATCAGAAGGCGACGAAGTGGTTACCGGGCCTTATCGGGCGGTATCCAAATCTCTGAAAAACGGCGACACCATAGAAAAGGTGGACGAAGAAAAGCTTTTTGAGCAAACGAAAAAATAAATTATCCGTGACGACTATTCTGCTGATAGAAACCGCGACAACAGCCTGCTCGGTTGGACTGGCGCGAGATGGAAAACTTATCGCCTTGCGCGAATCGCTGGATCAGCGTTCTCATGCCGAACTTATCACCGTGTTCATTGCAGAAGTGCTGGGCGAAACCAATATTCCCTTTTCGGCCCTGGATGCTGTGGCTGTAAGCAAAGGCCCGGGCTCCTACACCGGTTTGCGCATTGGCGTGAGCACAGCCAAAGGCGTTTGCTATGCGCACGACCTACCCCTGATCGCCATCGAGACCTTATACGCTATGGCAGCCGGTTTCAAACAAAAGCAGGCTGCCGAGATACAGCAAAACGACCTCCTTTGTCCGATGATTGATGCGCGCCGCATGGAAGTGTATGCCGCGCTTTTTGATACCGAATTAAACACTATTATGCCCACCGAAGCTGTGGTCGTTGACGAGCAGTCTTTCCGGGAATACCTAAAAGACAAGCGCATAAATTTCTTTGGTGACGGCGCCGCAAAATGCCGCGAACCGCTGGGCATATATCCCAACGCCCTCTTCACCGATGACATATATCCTTCAGCAGCCTTCTTTGTGGAAGCCGCTTTTGCAGCTTTCGCCGCGAAATCCTTTGAAGACGTCGCCTATTTCGAGCCATTTTATCTCAAAGATTTTGTGGCCGGAATACCGAGGGTGAAGGGATTAAGGTAGGAGAGAAGATTTGAGGATTTGAGGATTTGAAGATTTGAAGATTCTGAACTCCTGACCCATCAACAGATATTAAGCTTGTTAGCTGTTTTCGTTCGTAAAACACAATTGTCGCAGATAGCAAGAGTTCGCAGGTCTTGACTGACCGCAATATTTTTTGTCCACGGATTAAAGGGATTAAACGGATTTTATCGAGGTGAAGGTTGAAGGCGGTGATGAATTGGTGATGGGAAGTGATGTGGATTTGAGATAGTTAGATTTGAAGGAGCGGTTCGCGATGCTCACCGGGGGCGTTAACTAACGATTGTGTTTTTTTTGTTCTACGAGACACTTATGTTCTACTTTCGTTATAATCTGCGACATTATAGTTCACGATTAGTCAGGAGTTCTCAGATTGAGCCCACATTGAAAAGTATTGTTCTGCCACGAAGACACCAAATAACGAAGATGGAACAAAGTCTATAATGTTGATAGTAAGCACTTAGTGATTCTCTATTCCGATAGCTATCGGAATAGAGTCTTAGTGGCATTTTTCAACTCGTAAACCCGTAAACTCTTCAACCTTCAAAAAAACTAATCCTTTTTATGCAAATGCACATCCATTTGTGGGAAAGGAATATTGATACCCTCTTCGGAGAAGGTCTTATACACCTTTTCGTTCATATCGAAAAACACCGCCCAATAGTTACCGGATTCAAGCCAAACACGTACCACGATATTAACAGAGCTGTTGCCCAGGCTTGTCAGCCGAATAAAAGGCTCCGGATCTTGATGTATGCGTTCATCAGCATCAATTAGCCTGCGCAGGATATCTCGTGCTTTTGCATAGCTATCTCCGTAGCCAATACCAAAAGTCCATTCCACACGGCGTGTTTCCTTCTTAGAGAAATTAGTGATTGAGCTGTTTGCCAGTCCACCATTAGGGATAATAATCACCTTATTATCAGGCGTTTTTAGCGTAGTGTGGAAAATTTGAATGTCTTCTACAGTACCTGCCTGGCCTTGGCCATCAATAAAATCACCTACGCGAAACGGCTTAAACAGCAGGATAATGATTCCGCCGGCAAAGTTTGAGAGGCTACCCTGCAGCGACAAAGCAATAGCGACTGAAGCAGCACCCAAAATGGCAATGAACGAAGCCATCTGCACGCCTGCGATAGCAAACACCGTGATGACCACCACAATTTTAAGTAAGATACTCAGGAAGCTGCTCAAAAATCCGCGCAGCGAAAGCTCCACATTACGCCGTTCCATCAACTTACCGAGCATTTTATTGAGACGTGCTACTGCCCACAAACCGATTATCAGGAACAGAATTGAACCCACGAGTTTGAAGCCATAAGAAACCACAAAGTCCATCAATATTGAGCTGAGTTGCGACAGGTCAAAATTGATATTACTAAAACTTTTATCCATGATTTTTATAATTTGGTTTATAATTTATAAGCTGCAAAAGTACAAAATATCTTTAAACCATTTCAATTAGCTGATTTATAGTTTCTTATGAAAATAAACTTACAAATTTAATCGGTTCAGCAATTAGCTTTCGACCTATTGTAACTCATTAATATCAAAAAAGTTTACACGCTTCAATATTACTCTGTGACACTTAGTATCTTCTTAGTGCAGCTCTGTGAAACAGCCGCCGATAGCTATCGGAGCCACATAGTTACGCAGAGAAGTACGAAGTTACACAAAGCACGCTATAAAATTGACCGAAACCACAGACAACAAAACACCCTTTCTGCTTCCTTTTCCACCAAAACTTGCACAGCTGGCTCATCTGCTTTACTTTTACACGATAAAACCAAAGCTATGAAATTTCTTGCGCTGGCCTTGCTCGCCTTTCTCGTTTACAAGCCTGCTGCCACTCAGCATCAATGCAGCCATCACGCTTCTTTCAGCAAATCGCCGGTGGCCGATACCATCGACGCGATTCATTACGCGATTCATCTGCAAAATATTGACTTCGCAGAACAAACGATCCAAGCAGAAACCCATATCAGGCTACGACCTAAAATAACTGTAAACACCATTTCACTCGAACTTAAAGCATTGCAGGTTAGCAGTGTAAGCAGCAATGATGTAGGCGTGACCGGCTTCTCACAAAACGGTGATCTGCTGCATATCAACCTCAGCGAAAACCTGACAGAAACAGATACCGCTACCTTTGTTATCGCCTATGGCGGAAGTCCTTTTCACGAAAGCTGGGGCGGATTTCATTTCAGCGGCGGCTATGCTTTTAACCTTGGCGTGGGTTTTGAGAGCGATCCGCACAACCTGGGAAAGGCCTGGTTTCCGTGTGTTGACGACTTCAAGGACAGGGCCACTTATGAGGTTTTTATCAGCTTGCCGGATAACCTAACAGGCATTGGCGGCGGCTTGCTGACCAGCGTTTCAGATGCCGGAAACAACCAGCAAACCTGGCATTGGCAGCTCAACCAGCCCATTCCTACTTACCTGGCCTCTGTGGCTGCCGGCAATTATGTGCTCTACAGCGATACCTATCAAGGCATGCAGTCCGAAATTCCAATTACCATCTACACCCGGCCTTCTGATACCGCTAAGGTGGCAACTTCATTCAGTAACCTGCACGCCATCATGGATTTCTTTGAAAACCGCTTTGGCCCCTACCCTTTCGAGCGCATCGGCTATGCCGGAACGGCCATTGGCGCCATGGAACACGTGACGAATATTGCTTATCCGCATTTTGCCATCAATGGCAACCTGAGCTACGAATATCTTTTTACACACGAGCTATCTCATATGTGGTTCGGCAATACCGTAACCTGCGCAGATGCCAGCGATATGTGGCTCAACGAAGGCTGGGCCACTTTTTGTCAGTACTTTTTTAAGCACGATATCTATAGTCCGGAGGTGTATCGTCAGGAGATGAACCAAAACCATTACGACGTTCTCAAAAACGCCCATATCACCGATGGGAGTTACCTTTCGCTGGATGATGTGCCTGCTGCATATACTTATGGTGCAACGGTTTACGACAAAGGCGCAACAGTGGTTCACACACTGATGAATTACTTAGGTGAGGAGGTGTTTTTTGATGCCATCAAGGCTTATGTGCAAGAATATAAATTTGCGCCGGCCAGCTCCGAAGATATGCGTGATTTTTTATCAGCTTACACCGGACGTGCTATGAACGGCTTTTTCGACAACTGGGTTTTTACTGCCGGAACGCCACATTATAGCATTGATTCAGCCATAGTAAACCCATCAGGCGACGCTTACACAGTGCAACTTTTTCTGCGAAGCAAACACAAAGGCGTTAATTATGTTGGCAGCAATCACCAGTTTGAAGTCGGCTTTATGCAGGCCAATGGTGAAATCCTTACTGACACCGTTCAGTTTGATGGCACACGCGGTTATAGCTTGAAAACACTGCCTTTTGAACCGATCTTAATTCTTGCTGATCCTTTTGACCGTACCGCTGATGCCACTTCTGATGAAGCGATGGTGTTGCGCCAGACCGGTGAGTTTTCCTTCCCCAAAGCGGGATTCCGGGTGTATGTAGATCAACTGACAGACACGGCCTACTTCAGACTCACCCACCACTGGGTAGCGCCCGACAGCCTGAAAACTGCGGTCAATGGTCTGCGGCTGTCGCCTTATCGCCATTGGGAAGTGACTTACCTACCCCAAACGCAGGCCACTTTGCGCGGACGGTTTTTTTACAGTGATGGTCAATCGCTGGATGGCAGTCTGCTTGTGAATCCAAAAGATTCGGTGGTTCTGCTTTATCGTGCCGGCACAGCCGACGACTGGCATGCCGTTCCGCAATACCGCGAAGGCCTATGGAATATCGGCTATATTTACGTGGAAGACCTGCTGCCGGGGCAATATACTTTGGCAGTTTATGATACAGAAATTGTTGGTCTCAGCGGGATGGATTATAGCTTGCCAACTAACGAAATCAGGGCTTTTCCAAATCCAGCCAACGAACAAATAACATTGAGCTGGAAGGAGTCTTTCAGCGGAAAAATCAAGTTCACAGAACAAGATGGTAGGCAAAGTCATCAGTTAAGCTTTACGGATCAATCCAGCTTGAAAATAGATATAAGCCACTGGAAAAAAGGTGTTTATCTAGTTGAACAACAAGATTTAAAAGGCAAAAGTATTGCCCGCACAAAAATCGTTATATTATGATTCCGGCAAAAAAGGCACATCCTTATTGGCAGCCACTTCTTAAAAGTTTTGAAGCTGCTGCTGATCCCGCAAAGGCGGTGGCTATGGGGCAATATATGCGTAACCAGTTCGGGTTTTATGGCCTCTCATCGCCGTTGAGGCAACAACTGCTGACAGCTTTTATAAAGGAAAATGGCCTACCAAAAAGCGATAGTATTGCTGAAATAACTCACAGCGCCTGGCAGCTTCCGCAACGCGAAATGCAGTATGCGGCAATGTTTGTGCTGCAAAAACAAATCAAAGAGCTTCCAGACACAGCTATCGAACTGTTTGAACAACTGACTGTTGAAAAATCCTGGTGGGACAGCATCGACTTTATCGCTCCAAATTTGGTAGGATCACATTTTCAGCGTTTCCCTGAAATCAGGGATGAAACGCTTTCAAAATGGATGCTTTCTGGTAACTTCTGGTTGCAACGCAGCTGCCTGATTTTTCAGCTGAAATATAAAGAACAAACCGATGAAGCGCTGCTTTTTGAGCTTTGCAGGCAGCTTGGGGGAGAAAAGGAGTTTTTTATCCGCAAAGCGATTGGCTGGGCACTTCGCCAGTATGCGCGCACTGCACCGCAAGCTGTAAAACAATTTGTTGACAGCACGGACTTGCAGCCTTTGAGCAAAAGAGAAGCCTTAAAACATTTTTAATAACCGCTTATGAGACCTGACTTTTTCCTGAAATCTGTAATGCTGTTTTTGGCGATTGGCTATCTATCAGCACTTTCTTCTTGCAAAAAAGACGACCAGAGCAGCCAATGGGCACGCTGCACCAACTGTAGCCGGGAGCAAATTAGCGGCAAGTATTCTGGCATTGCCACACTGTACGAATACAACATGGAGAGCGAACAAACCAGCCAGACCTATTCCGAAGAGGCTTATCTGGAAATCAGTCCACAAGGCAGTGGCATCCGCATCACTGTGGGCGTTGTAAATCTCTACAACGCCTCCATTTCCGCAGCATGGGCAGACGGCAGCTATACGATTTCCAGCCTATCTGACGGGGAGTTTTTTGCCAATATTTGGATTCGTGATGATCAAATCAAGATCACAGGCATCAACAAACGCAGTGATCCCGACCCTGATTCAAGTGGTTTTATACTGCGCTCACTCTTTGATTTTGAGGTGATAAAAACCGAATGAGGTCAGGGTTAAAGCCCAGTTCGCGATGCGATGTCAAATCCCCAGCCTGAAGGCTGGGGTTAGTCAAGAGGCTTCGACCTGCAAGCCATGTAGAACTACCACGCTGAGATTACAGGTTGATAATCAGCAAAGTAGATATTGCAGTAGAACCCTCCTGACTAATACCGGCCTTCAGGCTGGCGACTACACAACTCCATCAATAGACATTGATTAATCAAGACTCTCCAATCTGCAAGCCACAGAATACCTCTAAACTGAAATCACAGATTGATAGTTCACACAGCAAAGTTAGCAGCAGAACCCTCTTGACTAACCCCAGCCTTCGGTATGGGAGCTATGCAATGCAATAGTCCAAAGGGCTTTAGCCCTGACAAACAATATCTTCAATTAACCATCAAATCACAGGACACTGTACAGAACCCCTCTTGACTAACCCCAGCCTTCAGGCTGGGGGCTGCGCAACGCAATAGTCCAAAGGGCTTTAGCCCTGACTTTGTTAACTATTCTTATCTTTGTCTGGCAAACACAATCATCTAACCTCCTGAGTTTGACACCTAACCCTACCTAAACTCTCTGTAACCCTTATAAATCAAGGATTTTATTTTAGAAATCCCAAAAGTGTAGTGCGAAAATGGTAGTTGATTTAAGGGATATATTTGTAATTTT
>Ga0265295_1008091_pt1 | contig 11808 bp, 11 predicted proteins | sample Munlansysbiofilm_FD_192503 | JGI IMG/M metagenome (GOLD analysis project Ga0265295, IMG submission 192503) | Leachate microbial communities from a municipal landfill in Southern Ontario, Canada - Methane capture system biofilm | ecosystem: Engineered > Solid waste > Landfill > Unclassified ... | reverse complement strand
TATTTTTCTCGACTTATTATCACTCTGTTCGTGTGTAAATTAAGAAACCGCCGTATACCGAACGGTACGTACGGTGGTGTGAGAGGACAGTGAGCGAACTAATCGCTCACTTCCTACTCGATTCTAAGCCATTTGTTTTTAAATCATTAATAATGCCATGTGGTAAAAAATATGTTATATTTTATTGCCGATTTGTATTTAGTTAATTTTGTTGTTAATCTGTGTTTTATTTTTGAAAATTTGCAGTTTAAACTTATCTTTGCAACAAAAACAAAAACAAGCAAATTATGAAACCTTCACATATTGAGCATATTGGCATTGCTGTTAAGAACCTCGACGATTCAATTCTCTTTTATGAGAACGTATTAGGATTAAAGTGTTATGCTGTTGAAGAAGTCCTTGATCAAAAAGTAAAAACAGCTTTTTTCATGGTTGGTCAAACCAAAATTGAATTGCTTCAAAGTACTGAGCCTGATGGCCCCATTGGTAAGTTTATTGAGAAAAAAGGCGAAGGAATTCATCACATTGCTTATGCCGTTGAGGGAGTTGCAGAAAAACTTGCAGCACTGGAGCAAAAAGGAGTTCAACTTATTGATAAAACACCTCGAAAAGGAGCCGAAGGCTTGAAAATAGGTTTCCTTCATCCAAAATCTACAGGTGGAGTTTTGATAGAACTTTGCGAAGATCCAAATAAGAAATAATAGATATAAAAATAACATAAAACATTTTCATTATGACAATGCAGGAAAAAGTTAAGCATTTGTTGGACTTACGTTCACAAGCACGTCTTGGTGGTGGACAAAAACGTATTGATAAACAGCATGCCCTAGGTAAACTTACAGCTCGCGAACGCATTATTGCACTTTTAGACGAAGGTAGCTTTGAAGAATTTGACATGTTTGTAACACATAGATGTACAAATTTTGGTTTAGAAAATAATACCCCATTATCCGATGGTGTCGTTACTGGTTATGGAACTATCGATGGACGTTTGGTTTATGTTTTTTCTCAAGACTTTACGGTTTTTGGCGGTTCTCTTTCTGAGACATTTGCTGCTAAAATTTGCAAAATCATGGATCAAGCAATGAAAGTTGGAGCTCCCGTTATTGGTATCAACGATTCGGGTGGTGCCAGAATTCAAGAAGGTGTGAATAGTTTAGCTGGTTACACCGAAATTTTTCAAAGAAATATTTTAGCTTCAGGTGTGATTCCTCAAATTTCAGCAATTTTTGGACCATGCGCTGGGGGGGCTGTTTACTCTCCCGCATTGACCGATTTCATTATGATGTCTAAAGGTACCAGCTACATGTTCCTAACGGGACCAAAGGTAGTAAAAACGGTAACCAATGAAGATGTGACTACCGAAGAGTTGGGTGGTGCAAGTGTGCATGCTACTAAATCTGGTGTAGCTCACTTTGTTGCAGAAACAGAAGAAGAAGGTTTGATGATGTTGCGTAAGCTTATCAGCTATTTGCCTTCAAACAACATGGAAGAACCTCCCATTCTCCCAACCAATGATTCAATAAATCGCTTGGAAGATCATTTGAATTCAATTATACCAGAAAATCCAAATAAACCTTACGACGTTAAGGATGTCATTATGTCAATTGTTGATGATAATGAGTTTTTGGAAGTTCAAGGAACATATGCTCCAAATATCGTTATTGGTTTTGCTCGTTTTGATGGCATGCCAGTTGGTCTTGTTGCAAATCAACCAAAATATTTAGCCGGTGTTTTAGATATTAATGCATCTCGTAAAGCAGCTCGTTTCGTTCGTTTTTGTGATGCTTTTAATATCCCTATCGTTTCTTTGGTAGACGTTCCTGGATTCTTACCTGGAACGGCTCAAGAATATGGCGGAATTATCCTTCATGGTGCTAAATTATTATATGCATATGGAGAAGCAACGGTTCCAAAAGTTACGGTGGTGCTTCGCAAAGCATACGGTGGTGCTTATTGTGTAATGGGTTCAAAACATCTAAGAGGGGACATTAATTATGCGTGGCCTACTGCCGAAATTGCCGTAATGGGTGCAAAAGGTGCCGTAGAAGTACTCATGAATAAAGAAATTGCTCAAATTGAAGGTGCTGAAGCAAAAGCGGAATTCTTAAATGAAAAAGAAAATGAATATCGCGATAAATTTGCAAATCCTTTTATTGCTGCCAAATATGGTTATATTGACGATATAATCGAGCCCAGAAATACTCGTTTCAGAGTGATTAGAGCTTTGCAATCTCTTCGCAATAAGCGTCTAGAAAACCCTGCAAAGAAACATGATAACCTACCATTATAAAATGTATAGATTTATGAAAAATATTAAATTTTTATGGGTTGTTCTATTTGCATTCCTAATCCAGTTTACAGCGATTTCTCAAGGAACACTGTCTTTGAAAATCAACGAAGTAATGGTAAACAACGACTCTACCCTTGTGGATAGCTATGGAAACAGAAGTGGTTGGATTGAAATTTTCAACCCAAACTACTACTCTGCAAATCTTGAAGGAATGTACCTTACCAATGATACAACAAATAAAACGAAGTATTCAATAACTAAAAATGATCCCTCAACAGCTATTCCCTCACGTGGTTTTTATGTTTTCTTTGCCGATAACAAACCCTACAGAGGAACTCAACACTTGAATTTTACCTTGTTTGAAAGCGACTATGTTGCTCTTTATGATGCAGATGGTAAAAATTTAATCGACATTCTTGATCTTCCCGCTGAGATAAAACAGTTGCGAGACAAAACCTATGGACGAATAGTGGATGGTGGAGAGGAGTGTGGCGTACTAAGTCGATATACTCCAAATAATCCCAATGATTGGGTTGTTAGAAGTTCTAAATCACAAGAAATTGCTAAAATTGACCCCACCGGAGTGGGAATGATTATTATTTCGATGGCCGTGGTTTTCCTCTGTTTAGTTTTAATCTTTATTTTACTAAAAGTATTTCAACTTATTAGTATACACGGTCTGTCTTTTAAAATGTTTTCAAAAAAGACTACGGGATCGAAGGAGTCAGTAGCAACCGGAGATACATTAGAGAGCCCTTCAAAAACCAGAGGTGAAACCAGTGGTGAAGTAATTGCTGCCATTGGAATGGCTTTGTATTATTATGCAAATCAGTTCCACGATGAAGAAAGTGAAGTCATCACTATCGATCACACGAGACGTTCCTATTCTCCTTGGGGCAACAAACACTTAGTAATGAAAAAATCAACTTTAAAACCAAGAAACTAGTTGTTATGAAACAATTTAAATTCAAAATAAACGGCAATGAGTACGAAGTAGAAGTGCAAAATATCGAAGATAGCATTGCCACCGTAGAAGTAAACGGATCCATTTACAATGTTGCAATAGATCAAGAGATTGTTCAACGTAAAACTCCCAGAATCGTTCAAGCTAAACCGGTACCTACTACTGATGTTACTCCTGCAACAGCCAGAACTTCCAGTCCGAGTGCTCCCAAAGGAGGTGGAACCATCAAATCACCGCTCCCCGGAGAAATACTAGAGATTTATGTGAAGGTTGGTGATGTTGTCAAGTTAGGTCAAAAACTCCTTATGTTGGAAGCTATGAAAATGGAAAATAACATTGATTCTGATAAGGAAGGAACAATTTCCGAAATCAAAGTTAATCGTGGCGATAGTGTAATGGAGGGTGATGTATTAATTGTAATTGAATAATTCTGAAAAAAATGGAAAGATTAGGTAATTTCTTTATAAACGGTATTGAACAGTTCTACTCATATTCTTCTTTCGCGCAATTTGAAATTGGAAACATTTTGATGATTATCATCGCTTTGATTTTCATTTATCTTGCGATTGTTAAAGAGTATGAGCCTTTGCTGTTAATACCTATTGGGTTTGGGATTATAGTTGGGAACGTTCCCTTCTATCCTGGATTGAAAATTGGTGTATACGAAACCGGATCGGTAATGAACTATCTCTATTTTGGGGTCATACAGGGTGTTTATCCGCCTCTTGTTTTTCTCGGAATTGGAGCGATTACTGACTTTTCGGCTCTTTTATCCAACCCTAAATTAATTTTAATTGGAGCCGCCGCTCAACTAGGTATTTTTATTGCATACTCTGCAGCCTTATACATTGGGTTTACTCCCATGGAAGCTGGTGCAATTGGTATTATTGGTGGGGCTGATGGTCCAACGGCTATCTTTATTGCATCCAAACTTGCTCCAGATTTAATGGGGGCTATTGCAATTTCTGCATACTCATATATGGCCTTGGTTCCAGTAATTCAACCGCCTATAATGAGGCTTCTTACCACCAAAAAAGAACGCTTAATTCGTATGAAACCATCCAGAGCTGTTGCAAAACGCGAAAAAGTACTTTTCCCAATTATCGGCTTGATGCTAACCACTTTTATTGTTCCGAGCGGCATGCCTCTTTTAGGTATGTTGTTTTTTGGAAATCTATTAAAAGAAAGTGGTGTTACTAAACGTCTAGCAGTAACTGCTGGCGGCCCTTTGATTGACATCGTTACGATTTTGTTAGGTCTTACTGTTGGAGCCTCAACTCAAGCAAATACATTCTTAACTTCCAAATCAATTATGATTTTTGGACTTGGTGCTGCATCATTCGTAGTTGCTACCATTGGTGGTGTTGGGTTTGTAAAAATTATGAATCTGTTCCTAAAGGATGGCAGTAAAATAAACCCATTAATTGGGAATTCAGGAGTTTCGGCTGTACCAGATGCAGCCCGCGTTTCTCAGGTAATTGGTCAGGAATACGATAGAACAAATCACTTACTTATGCACGCTATGGGACCTAACGTCGCTGGTGTAATTGGTAGTGCTGTTGCTGGAGGTGTTCTTTTGAGCTTCCTTTACTAGAAAATAATAATAATAATAGTAATATAAAGAGACCATCATTTGCTTGATGGTCTCTTTTGTATTTTGGATATAATGGTTATGTTGTCCCTTCAAATTATCTGATACGATACTGTCCAAAAAAGTGTGTAAAGCTCAAAAAATTACGATTTTTGTAGTACAAACAATAAAAATTGAAACTATGAACTTTACACAAGCACAAATTACGGAAATTTTAGATGAAATTGCAAATGGAAAAAATGCCCATATTGAATCGCCGATTAATGTAGTGAAGAATCTGTTATTTTAAAGGAAATATTTATTTACAAAAATGAACCATCGGTATTTTATCCAAGAAAAATTATTTTGTCCGTTTTCAGCTGTCTTCCGTTTTAAGTATGTTTAGTTGGAGATAACATAGATTGCTAATCCTTCTAACAAAATATTGACATAATCATTTTTCAGCGCCTCTTATGCCTAATTACCTACAGTTTTCCATTCTTGACGAAACAATTATATTGTTTCCCAAGTTCTTTAAGGAGCTAGAAATGGATGAAAATTAGAAGTGGATTGTTTGTTATGGCACGTTTAAACGCTCGGGGAATAATATTCCTTGCAAATGATCGTATTCGTGTTGGAAGCAAACGGCAGTAAAGTTAGAACTGCTGGTTCCTTCCAATATGTTTTTCTCTTTTACACCATCTTGCGTGTAGTATTCCACAAATATACTGGAATGTCTTCTCGTAGCGGTAGGACCTGTATAATTGGGAATTGATAAACATCCATCATAAGGAAATGTAATCATTCTAACCGAGTAAAAAAGAATTTCAGGATTGATGATAAATTGGAATGGTTTGTTTTCTAAATCAAAACGTTTACACCAAAAAATGGCTCTGCTAATTCCTACTTGTGGTCCTGCTATGCCAACACCATTGCCTTCAATCATTGTTTTATTCATGCGTTCGCGAAGACGAATTAAAACAGGATCATTTGCATCGGGTTTAATAGCAATTGCTTTTTGAACCAAAAACAAGGAGTCTTCTTCGTTTGATGTTATAAGAATTCTCATGGGTTCATCAGCTTCTCCCGACATAATCAGGTCTATTTCTGCTTGAGTCCATGGTTGATATTGATTTACAATGGGTATTGAATCTGGTTGTGGTTCCGTGGTCTCTTTTTTGCAAGCAGAAAATCCAATTGTAAAAAAAAGAAGCATTAAAAGGCTAAAATTTAAGAATGTGTGTTTTTTCATGATTTTCTAGTTTGGTTATTTATTCTGTCTGAGAAAATGAATTAATTTTTGGCTTGCAAGGGCTCTGTGACTCATTTTGTTTTTTTCTTCGAGACTTAATTCTGCGAATGTTTTGGAATATCCGTCTGGTAAAAAAATAGGGTCGTAGCCAAATCCTTCTTTGCCCTTTTTTTCAGTCGTAATAACGCCATTTACAACTCCTTCAAAGAAGTAGTTTTCCCCTTTGTAAATAAGCGCAATAACTGTTTTGAAACATGCTTTTCGGTTCGTTTTTCCGTGAAGGTTTTCGAGTACCTTGTTCATGTTGTCTTCAAAACTCCTTCCATTGCCAGCATATCGAGCCGAATAAACCCCTGGCTGGCCATTTAGAGATTCTATTTCAAGTCCCGTATCATCCGCAAAACAATCTTTTCCATATTTCTGGTAGATGAAATTTGCTTTTTGTAATGCATTTTCAACAAGAGTTTCTCCTGTTTCGGGAATCTCTTCCAGATAATTTAAATCAAACAAAGATAGGATATCAAAATGTCCATTTATGGCTTGTTGGATTTCTTCTAGTTTGTGTTTGTTTTGGGTAGCAAAAACAAGCTCTTTCATATTATTCAACAAGTTTTCCTGATTGTGTAAATTCTAACTCATCATCAATGCTTGTTCTTTTATCCAAAATTTCGACTCTATAATAGGTTTTTTTATCGTTTTTCTTTACTAACCATGCTTTTGTAATTTCTGTTCTTTTACCATGATTTTTTTTGATATACTCCTTAATGGATGAAGGAACATTGTCGGGATTTACTTGAGAAGAAGTTGAAATCCATGTGCCATCTGGTGAAAACAATGCTTTTTGCTTGCCTTTTCGGTCATCATAAGTCGCTTCATAGCCATCATTGGTCTCTTCCCAATTAACAGCTGTTATCTTTGGATATTTTGCAACAAAAGCTTTTTTTACTATTTCAGGAACATTTACCTCGTCGATTTGGGGCACTTCAGATGTTTCCGAATGAGCCAAAATCTCTTTTCCTTGGTCGTCTTCTGAGCGTAGAAAAACGCCAAATTTATCAAAGAAAAGTTCAACAAAAGGCTGATTTATACCATCTTTCTGAACTTTTATTTGATAGGCATTTCCCAAATCCTCATCTTCAATAAAATATGCGTTTTTTGTTCGAAAATCAGAATAGTTATCTTTGATATAGCTGAGAATTGGACTTGGTAATTCGCGAATACTGATCTCGGTGTTTCGAGTTTTTCGAGCTCCATCAATCAGACTCTCCTTCTCTTTTTCAAATTTTTCGGCAAATTTTATATCTGTGGCAGTTCGTATTTGTTCTTCTGGCTTTACAACATCTTCGGGAAGATGAGTTTTGAAAATTCTACCGCTTTTATCGAAAATGAGCAATGTTTCTAATTTGCTTTTAGAATGTTTTTTTTGAATTATTCGAGTTTCGTATCCATTGTTTTTGTCTGCTCTTACAATCTTTTCAGCATACACATATTTATAACCTCTGTAATGTTCATTTAAAAATTTATTTACGGCTCCAAACATGCTTTTTTCAGGCATTTCCGAACGTGTCTCAATCCATGTTCCGTCTTCGTGGATGAGTCCACTGGTTTTTAATTCTCTATGCAGACATTCAACAGTATAGGTTGTGTCGCCTTCTTTGTATTTCCAAACAGGATTTATTGCTCCTCTAAATCTTTTAGAGAATGTTTTTGCAACAGGAACAGGAACCAAACTTTCGTTGATGATGAAGTCGGGAGCTTTTTCTTCTTCTTTTGATTTTTTCTCTTTTTTGCCCGCATCTGGATTTTTAGCAACTCGTTCTCTTTTCTCAACTTCTTTTTCTGTAGCTGTTTCTTGTATTGTAAATCCTTCAGGATCGTCTCGTTTTATTAAATCGCCAACAGTTGAAAATTTTAATTTTGATGGTAATCCAGCTCCAATTCCAGTTCTTTTTACTTCAAGGTAATAGTGAGTACGGTCTGTTGAAGTAATAGCTAAGCTACATTCAGAAATGATAAAGTTAGGATAATTGTCTTTTACGTATTTTGTAATTTTTACAGGAAGCTCTCTGGGCGATGTCTCAAATTTTGTCAATTCCCACTCTCCATCTGCTTTGATAAAAACCCTGCCACGCATTCCGTCCTCTGTGATAATTGCTACAAAGAGTTTTTCTTCAATAGACCATTCTCTGATTTTTGCCATAGGATGCTCACGCAAAAGTGTTTGTTGGACAACTTCTGGTACGTCACTTTTTTTTATTTTCTGTGAAAAAAGATGTATTGGTGTGCATAATGAGATAAAAATTATGCTCAAAATGATCACTTTTAGACGTGTGTTTTGTTTTTTTTGTGCCATAATTAATTATGTTTGTTTTACCAAGGTTTCAAAATTTGAGTTGCTTTTCTGTCAGGTCCATAAGATAGGACGCTGATAGGCAATCGGGTTTCGTTTTCGATTAATTCCATGTAATTCTTAAGTTCTTTTGGAACGTGATTTGATTTAATTTCCGAATTCCAGCCTTTAATCTTAAGGTATTGTGCTTCAATAGGTTCGTTCAAATCAAAAGGGGTTTCGTCGGTTAAAATATTGTTTACTTTGTATTTGTTGCATACTAAAATTTCGTCAAAATCATTTAGTACATCCGCTTTCATCATAATCAAATCGGTAACTCCATTTAGCATGCTCGAATATCTTAGCAAAGGCAAGTCGAGCCATCCACAGCGTCTGGAACGACCTGTTGTGGAACCAAATTCATTTCCAATGGTTTGCATTTTCGTTCCTGTTTCGTCAAACAATTCAGTTGGGAAAGGCCCCGAACCAACGCGCGTGCAATATGCTTTAAAGATGCCAAACACTTTGTCGATTTTTGAAGGGGCAATTCCCAATCCAGAGCAAACTCCAGCCGTAGTAGTATTGGAAGAGGTGACAAATGGATATGATCCGAAATCAATGTCGAGCAAAGCACCTTGTGCGCCTTCGGCTAAAATGTTTTTGCCGTTATTTAGAGCGTGATTTAAGTAATATTCAGTGTTTTCAAAGCGAAAGTTTTTCAATTCGTTCACAGCATTAAACCAATTAGCCTCGTACTCGTCAAAATTCATTCCGTCGAATTTAACATCTTTATAATCAATCAAATAGCTGTTGGCAATTCTCATATGTGCTTCTTTCAGCTGCTGATAGCGTTGAGCAAAATCAGGATTGAAAATATCACCGATACGAAGTCCGATTCGTGCGACCTTGTCGGTATATGTAGGTCCAATTCCTTTTAATGTTGAACCAATTTTTTGATCTCTTTTATGAGATTCATATATAAAATCAAGAAGCTTGTGAGAGGGAATGATGAGGTGTGCCTTTTTCGAGATAATGAGCGATGAGCGAACATCGGCTTCTGTTCCCAACGATTTTATTTCCTTGTTTACTAAAATATGGGGGTCGATAATCACTCCATTGCCAATGACATTTGTTGCACCTTCGCGAAAAATCCCGGAGGGAATGGTGTTTAATATGAATTTTTTATTGTTAAATTCGAGGGTATGACCAGCATTAGGGCCTCCTTGAAAACGGGCGACAATATCATAATCAGGTGTTAGCACATCAACTATTTTGCCTTTTCCTTCATCTCCCCATTGCAGTCCAAGTAAAACATCTACTTTCATGAGTTATATTATTAGATTTATTCTTTTTTATCCGCTTTCTTTTTTCCATAAAAAGTGAGCGAATGGTGTGTAATATCGACGTTAAATTCTTTTTCAATAGAATCTTGAATAAGTTGAATGCGTGGATCGCAAAATTCAAAAATCTCATTGGTATCTGTGCAAATTAAATGGTCATGTTGTTTAAAATTGAATGACTTTTCATATTGTGCATAGTTTTTGTCAAACATATGTTTCTTGACCAAGCCACTTTCCAAAAAAAGTTCGATTGAATTATAAAGTGTCGCTCTGGAAACCAAATATTTATTGTTTTTCATGCGAATGTATAAAGATTCTATATCGAAATGCTCTTCTGTTGAAAAGATTTCTTTCAAAATCATAAACCTTTCGGGGGTTTTACGATGTCCGTTGATTTCGAGATATTGGGTGAAATATTTCTTTACATCTTCAAAATCAATATTTTCAAATTCGTTCATTGCTTAATTATGGATTGATTGTCGGCTTAAATTTACGATATTTTTTTTATTTATCATTAGTTTAAATAAGATTAATTTTGTTAAAAAGTGCTATTGTGCTTTGTATGAGTTGATTCTGTTTACTTTATCAATCCCTTTAATTTTTTTAAGTTTTGATATTAAGTCATTTAAACTATCTAAATTCTGAACATAAACCATTACAAGTCCTTCAAATACTCCTTCACTACTTTCAAAATTCATCGAACGCATATTTAAATTTAATTGTCCAGAGATGATGTCAATAATTTCTTTTATCAGTCCTTTTCGGTCCAGTCCTTTTATTTTTAGTCCGGTAAGGATGGATACGCCTTCTTGGCTTCTCCATTTTGCTTTTACAATCCGATTTCCGTATTGCGACATCATTCCAATGGCTACATCGCAATTGGTGCGGTGGATTTGAATGTTATTTTTGTCTCTGATAAAACCAACAACCTGATCGCCATGAATTGGGTTACAACATTTTGAAATATTGTATTTGATTTGATCGATATCTTCGTCAAGAACCAACGATTCTGGATTGTTTTTCAATTGTGTTGTTAAAACCTCGTCGATGGTTTTGTTAGAAGAGCGTTTTATAAATGGGCGAAGTGTGATGTAATCAATAAAACTAGGTTTCCCTTGTCTGTTGTCCAGAACTTTTTTTAGTTGACTAACGCTGATTTCATCATTGTTGAGTCGGAATAAAAAATCATTAATGGATCGACATCCAATTTTTTGAGCTGTTTGCACTGCTAAATCATCGGAGTAAATTTGATTAATATCATTCAGTATCTTTGCAAATCGAACTTTTCCTTCTTCCACTTGTATTTTACGATCAAGTCTAAGAGCATCTTTTATTTTTTCTCGTGCTCGGGATGTCATGACCATGTTTAGCCATTCGGGCTTCGGTTTTTGTATTTTGGAAGTGATAATTTCAACTTGCTCACCGCTGTTCAAAACCTGACTCATGGGGGCTAAATTGTAATTCACTTTGCCGCCTATGCACGTATTTCCCAAATCGCTGTGAATATTGTATGCAAAATCAAGGATGGTAGCACCTGCTGGCAAAGTTTTCATATCTCCTTTGGGAGTAAATACAAATATCTCTTCCGAGAAAAGATTGAGTTTAACATCGCTAACAAAATCAAGCGCACTACTATCTTTGTTTTTTAGAATTTCACGAATTTTCGACAACCATTCGTCCAAACCTGCTTCATAGTTAGTTTCGCTTTCGTTTTCATTTTCGTGTTTGTATTTCCAATGTGCAGCGTATCCTTTTTCTGCAATTTCATTCATTCTTCGCGAACGTATTTGAATTTCTACCCATTTTCCTGTATGACTCATTACTGTAGTGTGTAAAGACTCATATCCGTTTGCTTTGGGTATCGAAATCCAGTCTCGCAATCGATCCGGATTAGGACGATATAGCGAAGTAACAATGGTGTAAACTTTCCAACATTCGGCTTTCTCTTTTTCTAAAGGAGTGTCGATGATTATTCGAATGGCAGAGATGTCGAAAACCTCTTCAAATGGAACGCCTTTGGTTTTCATTTTTTGCCAAATGGAATATATTGACTTAATTCG
>Ga0265295_1008089_pt1 | contig 11809 bp, 12 predicted proteins | sample Munlansysbiofilm_FD_192503 | JGI IMG/M metagenome (GOLD analysis project Ga0265295, IMG submission 192503) | Leachate microbial communities from a municipal landfill in Southern Ontario, Canada - Methane capture system biofilm | ecosystem: Engineered > Solid waste > Landfill > Unclassified ... | reverse complement strand
CTTTGAAGAGCGATGCCGCCTGCTATTGGTCCATCTGGAGCGGCTTCCAGAAACGTTGCGACTTAACATCAACCGACAGGTTGCTTGTGGTGCCTGATCAGCTGAAGCCTTTTTGCGATGCCATCAAATTTGCTTGCCGATGCTAACGTTCTTGTTCGACCGTCAACCTGACACCAAGAGCATGACAAACACGCTGAATGGTCTCAAAACGAGGCTGGCTGTGAGGCCGAAGAGCTTTGTAAAGTGCTTCACGCTTGATGCCACTCGTCTTGGCGATCTCTGACATTCCCCTGGCTTTTGCGATATGTCCTAGTGCTGCAGCCAATTCACCACTGTCGCCCTCAACGAGCACCTGACGCAGATACTCAACAATATCGGCCTCAGTTTTCAACTGTTCAGCCATATCAAATTCAGTCAAATTCACTGGCTTTAATTTCGTTGCCATATTCGGCCTCCCTAAGTTGAGCAGCAAGATGTTTCGCCGATTCAATATCATCGGCCTGGCTGCTTTTATCGCCGCCACCGAGCATAATAATCAACTGATCACCGCACTGAATGTAATACATACGCCAGCCCGGACCAAAGAACTCGCGCATTTCAAAAATGCCATCTCCGACAGGCCTGACATCACCCAATAAACCACGTTGCGCTTTTTCCAGCCGCCTCAACAGCCGGATACGTGTTGAGCTATCACGGAGTCGGTTTATCCAACTCTCAAATTTATCTGTCCACTTGATTGCATACATAATGAAAAAAGTAATCGAACGATTACAGCTTGTCAATAGGTGAGCGAGTCGTCATCGCCGGGAAGAAACGCAAACACGTTGAAACTCACACCACCCGGTATGCGGGTCGCTACCAAGCGGTTCGTTGAAGTCACCATAAAAGGAACAGACCACGGTTTTGATTTTGCGGCGCCGCTGGTTATCATGAGTGAACAAACAACGGGCGGCAGGTTTTCCTGCCGCCCGTTGTCTATTGGCACCCTCAGCCAGGTTACAGCTGATCCGTTTTTTCTGCCCGGCGTTATTTCTGCTGACCGCCGAACATTTTCAATATCGCCTGCATTTCCTCGGCGCTGGGCATGTCGTCGTCACCCGCGTCATCCGCGTCGTTTTCCATCGCCTGCGCGGCGGCGGCCGGTGCCATCAGCTGCACCGTCGGCTGCTGACCGCTGACCAGCATCTGCACCGCCATGCGGGCGTTGTCGCGCATCAGGGCATCGCCTTCGGTCGTGCGGGTTACCGGAATGCCGGCCGGCACGCGGAATTTGTCTTCCGGCACGCTGCCGGTATCAATGCGGGTGGCTTCGATGCGGGTGTTCATGCCCATCATGCTGACCACCGTTTTCAGCGTTACGTCGCTGTCGGCGATGCTGTAGTTTTCGGTGCCCATCACCCGCACAACATCGCAGGGATAGCCCAGCAGGGTGGCGGACTTGCGCTGCACCTCGCCGCCCAGGCTGTTGAGGGTGCTGCGGCCGAATTTTTCGGCGTTGGCCAGGGCTTTTTTCTGCTCGGCGGCGGAAAGGCGACCGAATTCCTCGATCATGAAGACCTCGGGATTGACGCTCTGGCTGGCGGTGCGGGCCTTCAGATCGACGCTGTACACCCATTCCGGTGTTTTGATTTCAAGGGTTTCCTGCTCCGGCTGACTCATGCCGAACATGCGGGTGGCGCTTTTCTTGTGCTGGCTGGTGTATTTGCCCTGGTCCTTGATGTAGAGCGTCTGGCTGCCGGTTTCGCTGCCGCTGATGCTGTAGTGGATGGTCGCCTGTTTAAACGGCAGCTTCCGTTCCCAGGGATGGGGGCCGGCCAGCAGCACGGCGGGCAGGACAAGAGAAAGAATCAGACACAGAACGGCGATGCGACGCATGACAAGTCTCCTTTGAAGCGATGAAATCGGCCAGAACAACCCGGCGCCGCAACCGGCACCACAGGGGCGCTCAGGCTGCGGCAGGCGAGTGCGCAAGCTAACCCAGTTCGGCCAGTCTTTCAAGGATTTTAATGCGTTGAGACTTTTTTCTGAACTACGCCGGCAGCTGTTGCCTGCCCCTTGCGACCTCAGCCACAGCTGCCCAGACTGGCCAGGGCAATCAACCCGGCCGCCGGCAGGCCGGCAACGTTATGGCCCATCAGGATGTTGACACCCTGCGTCAGCTGGCCACAGCGGGCCAGTTCGGCGCACAGTGCCGGCGCCGGCTGCACCAGATCGGCCAGCAGCAGGGCCGAGCCTGGCAGCCGCTGACGGGCAGCCGTCAGCAGCGGTTCCAGCTGCTGCGGCGCGCTGGTGGGCGCGCCGCTGTTGAGCCAGGGGCCGAGCAGCCAGACGCCGGCGGCCACCGGCTGCAGCAAGGCCAGTTGCGCGGAAGTCAGCGGATTGGCCGGCTGCTGCACCAGCAGCCCCGTTGGCGCCAGCGCCGCCAGCAGTTTCTGGCGATCTTCCCCCCAGATCTGGCGATCGGCGGCCAGCAGCTGCGTCAGCGGCTGGCCGTCATTCGCCGCCGGCGCGGGCAGCGCGGCGGCCTGCGGCTGCGCCAGACCCCGGCCCTGCCAGCGAAGCATGGCCGCCACGGGCTCGAACCCCAAACGCTGATAAAGGGGTTGGCCCTGGCGCGAGGCGGTCAGCCACAGCCGCCGGATGCCGGCCTGCCGTGCCAGCTGCAGCGCCTGACGAAACAGTCGGCCGCCACAGCCCTGGCCGCGCCAGGCGGGGGCAACCAGCAGATTGCCGATCCAGCCGCTGTGTTCATGCAGCAGCAGCGTCACCAGCCCGACCGGCTGGTCGCCACGGCGCAGCACCAGCGCCCGCCCGCCCGCCAGGCGGCTGTACAGCGCCGGTTCGCCGGTCGGCACCCGCCAGCCTTCCTGCTTGGCCAACTGACAGAACCAGGCCCAGTCGCCCGCCGTCGGCCAGTCGATCCGCTCGTCCCGGTGCCGGTTCATGAGGCCAGCAACTGCAACAGCTCGGCATCTTCCAGACTGCGTTTGCGCTGCTGCGCCAGCCGCCGCACCTGCTGCAGCAGCCGGCCGATTTCCGCCGCCGGCAGCTCGATGCCCAGCTGCGCCAGGCGGGCGGCCAGGCCATGACCGCCGGAATGCTTGCCCAGCACCAGATGGCGCACCAGGCCGACCTCGGCCGGGTCGAAACCCTCATAATTCTGCGGCGCCTTGAGCACACCATCGGCATGCAGGCCCGATTCGTGGGCGAACACCCGCTCGCCCACCACCGCTTTCCATTCCGGCACCGGCCGACAACTGGCCTGCCCGACAAAGCGCGACAGCTCGACAAAGCGGCGCGTATCGATGGCCGGTTGCGCCAGGCCGCAGTGCTTCAGCGCCATGACCACCTCTTCCAGCGCCGCGTTGCCGGCCCGCTCGCCCAGACCATTGACCGTGGTGCTGACAAAACAGGCACCGGCCCGCACGCCGGCGATGGCGTTGGCCGTGGCCATGCCCAGATCGTTATGGGTGTGCACCTCCAGCGGCAGGTCAACCTGCTGGTGCAGACAGCGCACCCGCTCATACAGCTGGAACGGATCGAGAATCCCCAGAGTATCGCAGAAGCGGAAGCGATCGGCGCCCAGGCTGCGGGCCAGGGTCATCAGCTCGCAGAGAAACTCGGGATCGGCCCGGCTGGAATCCTCGCCGCCGATGGAGACGTACAGGTCGTGCTGTTTGGCGAAGCCCAGCGCCCGTTTGAGCTGCTCGCGCACCCATGCGCGGCTTTTGCCCAGTTTCTGCTGGATGTGGATATCCGACACCGACAGCGACAGATCCACCGCCTGCAGACCGCAGGCCAGCGAGGCCTGAATGTCGCTGATGACGGCGCGGTTCCAGCTGAGCAGGCGCGCCCGCAGGCCCAGATCGACCAGGGCGCGAATATCGCGCTGTTCTTCCGGCCCCATGGCGGGAATGCCGCATTCGATCTCCGGCACGCCGATTTCGTCCAGCAGGCGGGCAATGTGTTTTTTTTCGGCGAGCGAAAACACCACGCCGGCGGTCTGCTCGCCATCGCGCAGGGTGGTGTCGCTGATGACAAGGGGCGGCGCCGGGGCATGTTGTGCTGCGGCAGGTGCGGGAATGCTCATCGGATGACCCTCCAAACGAAAAAACCCGCGCCGAAACAGGATTCGGGCGGGCGTCGTTGCCAGGATGCGGTGCGGGGGCAAAGCCACCACGCGCTTGGGATGATCCGCGGCGCTGCGGATCGTTTGTTCTTCAGGACGAACGTTGAAAATGGCTACAGCAGAAAACGTGCCAATAGCGGGACAGGTGCCACCGGGCCGCCAGCTCAGGGCGCCTGCGCGGCCAGCGAGCCAGCGCGGCAGGGCCAGAGCGGGGCGCCGCGTCCAAGGCGGTTGCCTGTTTTTCAGGCAGCCTGTTCAACCCGCTGCTGGCCAAAGCCGCGCAGCAGCGGAGCGAAACAGAAGCCGTGACGGGCCGACTGGCGGGCAAAATCCCGCGCCAGCGATGCTGCCGCCAGCGGGTCGGCGGTCAGCTGGTGGCACCACAGGCGGACAATGGCCGGTGTCACCTCGGGATGAAACTGCAGCGCCCAGCTGTTGCCGTAGCGGAAAGCCTGGACCGGGCAGGTGGCGCTGCTGGCCAGCCAGCTGGCCCCGGCCGGCAGATCAAAGCTGTCATGGTGCCAGCAAAAGGCGTTGAATTCGGCCGGCAGCAGGGAAAACAGGGGGTCCTGCGCCGCCGCCGGGCGACAGGATAACGGCTGCAGGCCGCATTCGCCATGGCGCTGCCGCACCACCGGCGCGCCCAGCACCTGGGCCAGCAACTGACCACCCAGACAGATGCCCAACAGCGGCAGGCCCTGCCGCAGGCCGGCGGCCAGCAGCTGCCGCACCGCTTTGAGATGGGGGAAGGCGCCATCGTCCATACAGCTCATGGCGCCACCCAGCACCACGCAGCCCCGCAGTGCCGCCAGCGGTGGCAGAGGCTCGCCAGCATGGGCCTGCACCACAACGGCCGTCGGCAAGGCGCTGAGCAGCCGGCCGGCCGGCACCCGCGGATCATTCTGCACCACCAGCAGCATCAGCCACCTCCCCTTACGCGCCGGCTTCAGGCCGAACGGCGCGCCGCCAGCAGATCGAGATCCAGATCCTGGCCGATCAGGCCGGCGGCATCGGCGCGGCACTGCTTGCAATGGCGCGCCTGCGACAGAATCAGCTCGGCCTGATTGCGGATCAGCGCCATTTCTCCCTCCGAGGGCGGCTGACACCCGGCAAACCGGCCCAGCGGAATCAGCGGCAGAATGTTCATCATGGCCACGCCCAGCTTGCGCCCACGCACCGCCAGATCAAGGGTTTCATGATCGTTGATGCCCGGCATGTAGACATGGTTGATCTTCACCAGCAGACCGGCCTGCACCGCCATTTCGATGCCGACCAGCTGGCGGTCGATCAGATAGCCGGCGGCGGCCGGACCGGCCAGTTTCTTGCCACGGTAGAAAATCCAGTCATACACCTGGGCGCCGACCGCGGCCGTCAGGGCATTCATGGTCACCGTCAGGCTGTGCAGGCCCAGCGCCTGCAGGCGCGGCAGGGCCTCCGGCAACAACAGGCCGTTGGTTGACAGGCACAGGGTCATTGCCGGATAGGCGGCCCGCACCAGTTCAAGGGTGACAAAGGTGTTGTCATTGGCCAGCGGATCGCCGGGGCCGGCAATGCCGACCACCTTGAGTTTGTCACCAATGGTCGGGTGAGCCCGCAGCAGCCGGACGCGCTCCAGGGCCTCGACGGGCTTGAGTATCCGGCTGGTGACACCGGGGCGGCTTTCGTTGACGCAGTCGAAGCGGCGTTCACAGAAGCCGCACTTGATGTTGCAGCCGGGCGCCACCGGCAGATGAATACGGGCGGCCGAGCGGTGGTCGCCGCCAAAACAGGGATGTTCGGAGCGGATTTTCATTTTCGGGCAGGCGTCGCTCATACTGGAGTCTCCTTCTGAACTGCTGGGGACGCGGCGGGGGCCGCGCGCTCACATCCTGCACGCCGTTGTGCCCGGAAAAGGCTGCCGCCGAAACGCCGGCGGCAGCGCGACCGTGCCGCTCAGATCTCCAGCGGCGCGAAGCTGAAACAGCCCTTGGGGCAGGTGGTGCCACAGGCACCACAGCCGACACAGTTGTCGGGATTGACCAGACTCATCACCATGCGTTCGGTATCGGTTTCCTCGTCGTAGAAATCCTCCGGCCCCAATACCCCACGGGCACAGGCCTTGAAGCAGCGGCCGCAGCCGATGCATTTTTCCGGATCGATGGCGATGGCGAAGGCCGGTATCCAGTCGGCGCCACCACGGGTTTTTCCTGTCAGACAGGCCATGGGCAATCTCCTTGAAAGCGCCTGAAGCCAGCCGCATCACATCTGCCGGGCCAGGCGGTTGCGGTAGTGAAATGAGCGGTCGAGAGACAGCCGTCACACCACGGCCGGCCGCTCGGCCTTGAGCATGGCCTTGCGCAGCCAGGGCGGCGGATTGTCCCGCAGAACCTGTTGCAGTTTCTCAACAATGATTTCGATCTTTTCGTTATCCTTCGATTTTATCGGATGGATGCGCTTGGCGACCAGCCGCGCCGCCGCCGGTCCGCCAATCTGCGCCACATAGACCAGGGCGCAGTCCTGCAGGGCGGCACAGCGCGACTCGATGCGGTCGGCCTCGTCGGCCGGGGTCTGCTGCAGCTGAATCAGACCACTGAACGCCGCCGTGGCGGTGGAAATGTCCCAGACACAAAATCGTTCCGCCTGGCCGAAATGTTCATCGACACACTGATTATCGCTACTGGCGAATGCGACCTTCATAAACAGTCCTTTCATCGTGGGGTTGCCGACCAGCATCAAGCGTCTTGCGCGCGGCATGGCGAATCTCCCGTGACATGCAGGCGGCCCGTTCCATCAAGAACCAGGGCGACTTGATCGTTCAGGGCCACCTGCATGCCCCGTAAGAAGGGCAAACAGCGGATGCTCAACGCATCATCTCGAACCACTGGTCCTCGCAGGTCTCGTCCTGAATGTCGAGGAAACGGTTGGCCAGCTGGGTGAGCAGGTTGAGGGTGCCGGTGTAGCCGATCAGCGGCAGACGGTGCAGGTTGATGCGGTCGATGATCGGGAAGCCGACGCGGAACAGCGGGATGTTGTGATCGCGCGCCAGATACTTGCCGTGGGTATCGCCGATGATGCCATCGACCGGATCGGTGGCCAGCAGACTGTGCAGATGCCACAGATCGCGGTTGATATAGACGGTGCAGCCCCGGCCGAATTCGCTGGTTTCCAGCAGGGCCTTCATCTCCTTCTCGAACTTGCGCGTGGTGCGCGAACAGAGCACATGCCAGGGCCGCGCGCCCAGTTCGAGCAGAAAACTCACCAGACCGAGCAAATAGTCGGGATCGCCATAAAGGGCAAACTTGCGGCCGTGCAGGTACTGATGGCCATCGGTCAGGGCATCCACTGCCCGGCCGCGTTCGGCCTTGAGCTCTTCCGGCACCGGCTTGCCGGTAAGTTCGCTGAGCTTGAGCAAAAAGGCATCGGTATTGCGGATGCCGATGGGCATGGCCAGGCTCTCAACCGTTCCCTGGGCCGCCTCGCCGAGCCATTTGAGGGTATTGACCGTCGAATACTTCTGCAGCGCCAGGGTGGCCTTGCCATTGAGCACCTCGGCGGCCTCCTCCAGCGGCGTGCCGCCGGGATAGGGCCGGTAGGTGCCGTCGTTGACCGAATCGAAGGCGTCGGAGATGTCGGCCAGCAGGGTGAAGGGCACGTCAAAGGCCTTGAGCATGCGCTTGTACTCGCGGTAGTTGGCGGTATTGGCATCGAAGCCGGGGATCAGGTTGATCCGGCCGTTGTCTGCCCCCTGCGGCGCATGGCCGGCACTCAGGGTTTCCAGGATGCTCTTGAGCATGGCATCGTAACCGTTGATATGGCTGCCGTTGAAGCTGGGCGTGTTGGCATAGGGCAACGGAAAATCTGCCGGAATATGGCCCTGCAGACGGGCGTTCTTGATGAAGGCGGTCAGATCGTCGCCGATAACCTCGGGCATGCAGGTGGTGAACACCGCCATCATCTTCGGCTTGTAGAGGCTGTAGGCATTCTCCAGCCCCTCGAACAGGTTGTTCTGGCCACCGAACACGGCGCCATCCTCGGTCATGGCGTCGGCCACCGTCGGCGCCGGCTCACGGAAATGGCGGTTGAAGGTGCTGCGAAAATAGGAGGCACAGCCCTGCGAACCGTGAACGAACGGCAGGGTATCCTTGAAGCCGTGCGCCACCATCTCGGCCCCCAGCGGTTGGCAGGCGTGGGCCGGATTGACCACCAGCGCCTGGCGGGCGAAGTTCTTTTCGCGATATTCCTCGGTAAATATCCATTTGCGCACCCGCTCGATCTCGGCCGGCGGTGTGCGTTCAATCCTGCGGACAGCAGACTCTGCGCTCATGATGTCAGTCTCCATTACGGATCAATGATTGATGGGAGTCGCCCAACCCTGGGCGCTGCCGGCGATTCAACAGCCGGTCAAAACGGGCTTTTGATCAGTTTCCAGGTTGGGCTGTTGATGGCCATATCGATATCGCGGGCGAAGATGCGGAAGCCTTCGTAGCCGTGATAGGGGCCGGAGTAGTCCCAGCTGTGCATCTGGCGAAAGGGGATGCCGGCCTTCTGAAAGACATATTTCTCCTTGATGCCGCTGCCGACCAGATCGGGCTTGAGCTCTTCGACGTAGCGCTCGAACTCGAACTCCGACACGTCATCGTAGATCAGCGTGCCCTTGGCCATTTCCGGCGCGGTGCGATCGTAGTCGTCCTGATGGGCAAATTCGTAGCCGGTGCCGGTGATCTGGATGCCGAGATCCTCGTAGGCGCCGACGGTGTGGCGTGGCCGCAGTCCACCGACAAACAGCATGGCGGTCTTGCCTTCCAGCCGCGGACGGTACTCGTCGATCACCGCCTGGGCCATGGGGGTGTATTTGGCGATAACCGCCTCGGCCTTGGCCTGGATATCGGCATCGAACAGCGCGGCGATCTTGCGCAGGCTTTCGGCGATCTTGGTCGGGCCGAAGAAGTTGTATTCCACCCAGGGAATACCCCATTTTTCTTCCATCACCTTGCACATGTAGTTCATCGAGCGGTAGCAGTGGATCAGATTGAGCTTGACCTGGTGGGTGGCGGCGATTTCCTCGATGGCACCATCGCCGGTCCAGGTGGCGCGCACGTTCAGGCCCATTTCCTCCAGAATCGGCTTGGCCGCCCAGACATCGCCACCGATATTGTAGTCGCCGATCAGGGCCACGTCGTAGGGCGTCGCCGGCGCGTCGAAGCTGCGCTTGCCGATGACGAAATCGCGGATGCTGTCGTTGGAGATATGGTGGCCAAGGGACTGGCTCACACCGCGAAAGCCTTCACAGTTACAAGGCACCACGATCTTGCCGAGTTCCTGCTCCATTTTTTTGGTCACGGCGTTGATATCGTCGCCGATCAAACCCACCGGGCATTCCGACAGCACCGACAGGCCGTGGTTGAGGGGAAACAGGGCGTCGGCCTCGCGCAACAGCTGTTCCAGTTTCTTGTCACCGCCGTAGACGATGTCCTTTTCCTGAAAATCCGAGGTGAAATCCATGGCGAAGGAGGTCACGCCGGGCACGCCCTGCACCAGGTTGCGGCGCGTGCCCCAGGAATAATAGCCACAGCCGACCGGCCCGTGGGAAACATGCACCATGTCGCGGATGGGGCCCCACACCACCCCCTTGGCACCGGCGTAGGCGCAGCCGCGCGCGCTCATCACACCGGGAACGGTCTTGCGGTTTGATTTGACGGCGCAGACACTGGCCTCCGGCTCATTGGCGCCCACATGGGGCTGACGTTTCTTGCGGGCTTTTTCCGGCATTTCGGCGAGGGTCTGCGCAATCAGCTTTTCGGTGCGCTCGGTGGTGATGCCGGGAATGATTTTCTCAGACATAGACTTCCTCCCTGCTCAGGCGTTTTCGGCTTTGCCAACGTTCTCCTCGTCATCCACTTCCATGATGCCGAATTCCATCAGCAGATCCTCCAGTTCCTCCATCTCCAGCGGCGTCGGCACCACAAACAACTTGTTTTCGGCAATCTTGCGGGCCAGTTCGCGATATTCGGTCGCCTGTTTGTGCTCCGGCGAATATTCGATCACGGTCATGCGGCGCAGCTCGGCGCGCTGCACCTGGTTGTCACGTGGCACAAAGTGGATCATCTGGGTGCCCAGACGCTTGGCCAGCGCCTCGATCAGATCGGCCTCGCGGTCGGTGTTGCGGCTGTTGCAGATCAGCCCGCCAAGACGCACACTGCCGGACGAGGCGTATTTGACAATGCCCTTGCAGATGTTGTTGGCGGCGTACATGGCCATCATCTCGCCGGAGACGACGATGTAGATCTCCTGCGCCTTGTTCTCGCGAATCGGCATGGCGAAGCCGCCACAGACAACGTCACCGAGGACATCGTAGAACACGAAGTCGAGATCCTCGGTATAGGCGCCCTCCTCTTCCAGAAAGTTGATGGCGGTGATGACACCGCGACCGGCGCAGCCAACCCCCGGCTCCGGCCCGCCCGACTCGACGCACTTGACGTCGCCGTAACCGACCTTCAGCACATCCTCCAGTTCCAGATCCTCCACCGTGCCCAGTTCGCGCACCTTGTCCATCACCGTGGCCTGCGCCTTGGCGTGCAGGATCAGGCGGGTCGAATCGGCCTTGGGATCGCACCCGATGATCATGACCTTCTTGCCCAGGCTGGCCAGACCCGCCACGGTATTCTGGGTGGTGGTGGACTTGCCGATGCCGCCCTTGCCGTAGATGGCGATCTGCCGCATTTTTTTCTCTGCCATGGTCGTGCTCCTTTCGCTGCTTGCGTTCTAGGTATGAATGCCGTTTTGATCTGCTGCCGCGTTCGCCGTTAAACGCACGAAGCCCTTTCCACCTGTTGGCAGAAAGGGCTTCGTTACCCCGACCGGCGCCGCCATGGCCCCGATGTGATTGCTTTACCTCGCGTAACTGAAAAAGCGCCTGCGAAAACCTTCTTCGCAGGCGCCATTGCCTGTCCTGAGCCGTGATGATCTGCCCTGTCGTGAAACCGGTCCGGTCGGCACAACCCTGTGCCCGGTCGGTCTGTTCTGTCGCTTCCGCGCCCTGACGCCGACTGCGCCGCTCTGGCGCGAAATCCGTGCGGACTTACCGTCTGACCAAAAGCACAAGACGTGCCAAACCGCAAGACAACCCCGCCAACGCCAGCAGGCGCCTGTTTAGGCAGCAGTCCGGCGCCACATTGCCCTGTCCAGGGGCCGCCACTGCCCGCTCCAGCGGCAGCGCGTCAGCCATTTTGCCCACAAAAGCGGCAAACGCGGCTCTTCAGCGCTGCCAGCTGACCCGACAGATGCGATTATCTTCACCACGCTGCACCAGCAGTTCCCCCTGATGGGCGCTGTGCAAAGCCCGGCCGAGATGCTCAGCCAGTTTTTCCTCGGTGGTTTCCACCACCAGCGTCTCCCCCCGTTTTTCCAGACAGAGCATCCGCTCCAGCGGATTCTTGGCGCGCGCCCGGGCCTCTTCGTTCTTGAGCAGACGGCAGATCTCCTCTTCGTGCTGCCACAGGTAATCACCCTGCAGCACCACCACGCCCTCGTAGTAGCCATCACGCATCTTCAGACAGGCCGGGCACAGCACCAGCGGGGCATTGTCCTGCTGCTGTGCCTGGGCAAAGGCCTCCTCGTCCAGATACCAGCGCTTGTTGCGGTACTGGGCATGACAGCCACTGCAAAACGCGCCGTCGGCATACGTCTGCTGATTGGCGTAGG
>Ga0265295_1008088_pt1 | contig 11811 bp, 9 predicted proteins | sample Munlansysbiofilm_FD_192503 | JGI IMG/M metagenome (GOLD analysis project Ga0265295, IMG submission 192503) | Leachate microbial communities from a municipal landfill in Southern Ontario, Canada - Methane capture system biofilm | ecosystem: Engineered > Solid waste > Landfill > Unclassified ... | reverse complement strand
GGGTGGAACCGGGGAGCGTCTCCCCGATTATGCCTCTTGATGGGGCACACCTCTTCATCGACGAAGATGTCCTATCCATCACCCCCACCATATTCTGCGGGTTGGGCCGGCCGGACCGGACCCTGGAAATCGACGCGGCCGACATGGCGCGTCTCACAGCCGGACGAATCGCGCCCTTTTCCCGGTAGTCGGAGTATCTCCTCACAAAGCCTTGACGGCTTCCGCGCACGCAGTGACGACTCTGCTTGAGCGACTAAAAAAGGTGAACACTGTTTCAACCCATCCGCACCGAACGCTACACGGGTCTTCCAGAAGTATAAACCTAAAGGACTGCTCCGCCATGCAGATGATTTTCCGTGACATCCGGTGGTTATAGAAGAACCTTCGTGATCTTCAGCGTATCAGCGAACCGGCGCAGCCGGACGTAGCCGGGAGAGCAGACACAATGACTCATTAACCTAGGGGAAACACCAAAATATCACGACAAGTTGTTCCAGGAGTATGCGGAAATGCCCTGGGGTGGATAGCCCCGGCAACCACTGCTGACGGCTGAATACCGCCACCGGAAATGAAAAAGGCGGCACATGCGTGCCGCCTTTTTCATTTCGCCAAACCCTTGAGGAGAAAGGCTCCCCTCATATGACTAATGCGTGCAACCGGAATGCTCGGCCTTTCCCATGTTGCTGCTGGTGGAAAAGGTGCCCCTGAATTCGGCGCCGCATGCATACCTTACCACTTCCATCCTGAAATTAGGCTTGATCTCGTCAATCAGTGTTTCCAAAGCCTCACTGCCGCAATCGATACATTTTTTCCGCAGGTACTTCATTTTCTCTCCTTTTTCTGATTATTCCCTTACGGGGCGTTTCTTACCGCTATACATTGAACCGGAAATGCATCACATCTCCGTCCCTGGTAACATAGTCCTTCCCTTCGAGCCTCATCAGTCCCTTTTCCCTGGCGCCAGACTCACCCCGGGCCGCAATGTAATCGTCATAGGCAATAACCTCGGCGCGAATGAAGCCCCTTTCAAAGTCGGTGTGGATCACGGCGGCCGCCTGGGGCGCCCTGGTTCCCTCGGGGACCGTCCAGGCGCGCACCTCTTTCTTTCCCGCTGTAAAGTATGTAATAAGCCTCAGCATCTCGTAACCGCTCCGGACAAGCCTGTCCAGTCCCGACTCGGCGAGCCCCATGCCGGCGAGGAAGGTCTCTTTCTCTTCGTCCGCCAGTTCGGCTATCTCCGCCTCTATCCGGCCGCAGATCACAACGACCTTGGCCCCTTCAAGCCTGGCAAGCTCCCGCACTTTTTCGACAAAGGGATGACTGCCCGCCAGATCGTCCTCGGCCACATTCGCCACATACAGCACCGGCTTGTCGGTGAGCAGATGCAGTTCGCACAGCAATAAACGCTCTTCATCGGTCCGCGCGACACAGCGACCACCCTTGCCCTGCTCCAGCGCCTCTTTCAGACGGAGGTAGAAGTCGGCCTCGTCTTTCAGCTTCCTGTCACCGCTTTTCCCAAGCTTCTCCACGCGAAGGAGCCTCTTTTCCACGGTGTCCAGGTCCGCGAGGGCCAATTCGGTCTGGATGATCTCAATATCCCGGACCGGGTCAATGGCGCCGTTTACATGAACGATATTCTCGTCATCAAAACAGCGGACCACATGAATGATTGCGTCGACGCTCCGGATATGCCCCAGGAACTGGTTCCCCAGGCCCTCTCCCCGGCTTGCGCCCTTGACCAGTCCGGCGATATCCAGAACCTCGATGGTTGTGGGAAGGATACGTTCAGGGTTTACGAATTCCGCCAGTTTCAGCATCCTTTGGTCAGGTACCTGGACAATTCCCACGTTGGGATCGATGGTACAGAATGGATAGTTGGCCGACTCTGCGCCGGCCGAGGTCAGAGCATTGAAAATAGTCGATTTACCCACATTGGGGAGACCGACGATTCCGCAATTGAATCCCATGTCAAGCCTTCTTTCAAAAAAATAACGGCGAGAAGCCTCGCCGCATCAGGTGGAAAGCTGTATAAAATAACACAAAATTCCTTGTTTTCAATATAATTTTATTTAATCTGTCCATCCGGAAACTCCGGATGGACACTATTGGTTTCCAATTCGGAAACGAGGAATTTTTTGACCTGGCAAGGAAATCAAGGGGTTGCGCGGAGGCGTACATCGGTACGCCGCACAAGCAACCCCGATGATTGACACCACCAGGGCGAAAAAGAACCGTTTCCGGATGGAAACTAATCTACGGGCGGTTTCTTGCTCCTTTTCCGGCGCCTTCCACGAGGACGCGCCGTTTTCGGGGGTTCTCCCAGCCTCTCGTGGACAGGCGCCTCCCTTTCTCGCGCAAACTTCTCCCACCAGGCAAGGATACCTCTCTCATCACCCGTCACTTCACAACGGCAGCGAAGATAATCCAGGGCGTCGCGGAAACAGGGTCGCCCCAGCACCCCTTCAGGCCGTTTTCCAGGGATTCTGCGCAGACGGTTCTGTATCAACAGAATATCCCGTACAGCCACCCCCATCCTGTGGGGAATCGCCACCAGAGGGGTCTGTTCACCGAGAAACGCGGCTACGGCCCTGTTCATTGCCTCCTGGAAAGGCAGCCCCATTTCGCGCAGCCTGGCGGCCCTCTCCTCAAGATACCCGCCGAACAGGAGGGCCAGCAGCAGGGGGTGAGAAGCCGGCCAGACGGACGAGAGCCGGCGGTCCATCCACTCCAGACTCCTGCCGGGCTCGATATGGGGAAAGCCATCCGTTTCACGCCCCAGCCAGTCGTCAAGGCCTGGAAAAAGCGGAGCGAACAGGCCGCCCTTGCGCATGAACTGGTAGGTCATCTCACCCTCCCCGGACAGGAAAAGCTTCAATGTCTCTTCGTACAGCCGGGGCGCGGTCGCCAGGGTAATGGCCGGAGCATTATCCAGCAGCGCCCGCCATGTGGAATCCTCGATGGAAAAACCGAGAAGAGCGGCAAACCGGACCGCCCGCAACATTCGCACCGGGTCTTCGGTAAAGCGGACACACGGGTCTCCAATGGTCCTGATCACTCCGCGGCGAAGGTCTTCCATGCCGCCGACAAAGTCAATAATGGAAAAATCGGAGATGTCGTAGGCAAGGGCGTTGACGGTGAAGTCGCGGCGCAGAGCGTCTTCCGCCGGAGTGCCGAACACATTGTCTCGCAACACCACACCCTGCTCGCTGACCAGACGTCGTGGATGAGGCACTGGAAGTTCCGCCGCCTCCGCATCGGGCAGGTCATCCGCTTCCTCCTGGCCACCTTCATTGGTGACATGGGCGCGAAAGGTGGAAACCTCGATGATTTCATCCCTGAAGTGGAGGTGGGCAAGGCGGAAGCGCCGACCCACCAGACGGCAGTTACGGAAGAGCTTCTTTATGCGGGACGGAACGGCATCGGTGACGATATCGAAATCCTTTGGCTCCCGGCCCAGGAGGAGATCCCGGACGCATCCACCCACCAACCAGGCGGTGTGGCCGTTATCCCTCAGGCGGTAGAGGGTCTTGAGCGCGTTGGGACTGAACATGGTCCGAGAGATGGGATGGTCGGAACGATGAATAATGCGGGGTCTAATCTGATTTTTCATGAAAGCAATACATAGCACGCAGGCCAAGTAAAAGCAAAGCCATCCTGGCGCTTTTTCCCGCCTGCATGCGGACAGGGTGATTTCCACTCAACTAGGGGAGGAGCAAGGTTATCCCATGGATGATCAAGCCGATCAAGCCGCCCACCAGGGTTCCATTCATCCTGATGAACTGAAGATCGGAACCGATACTCAATTCGATCTCGTTCACGAACTCCTTATCTTCCCACTGCTTTATCGTACCGGAAATATGTCTGGCGAACCCCAGGCGCAGGCCGTCGGCATACCGCTTCACCATGGCCTCCAGGTGTTCGTTCACGGAGTCCTTCAGGTCTTCGCTCCCGGCCAGCGAATTTCCCAGGCCCCTGGCGCACTCGCAAAGCCTGACGCGGATCTTTGACGGCTGCCGGCCAAGGTCGTCCCTCACCCAGGTCTTCAACTCGTTCCACAGACCGTGAAGATACTCCGCCAGTCGCGGATTGGAAAGGAGTTCGCGCTTTATCTCCTCGACCCTGGCCCGCAGAAGCTCATCACCCCTCAACCGGGTAATAAACTCGTCAACGGTGTCATTGAATCCACGCCTTAACTCATGATCGGGATCGACATTGACGCGCTGGATGAATTCGTTAATGCGGCCGGCAATCTTTTCTCCCGCGCCCGCGAGAAACTGTTCGCGGTTCGGAATGAACTTCATCAGCAGAGGGTATTCCTTTTCACACCAGTTTCCCACGGCTGCCGCGATCTTGTGGCGGGACTCGGGGCGGGAACTCCACAGGGCAAGGCGCTTCAGCGCCTCGTCCAGAACTGCCTGGTGGCGATTGTCCTTGCGAAGGAACTCCAGAACCACGGCGGAACATGAAGAGAGATCGGCCTTTGCCACCCTGTCGTGGAGAGCCTCCCGCAGTATCTTGCGCACCCTGTCGTCGTCAACGAAATCCAGGGAATCGGCAAGGACCCGGGAAACCCCGCGCGCCACAGAATCGGCGTTGCCCTCCGCCAGCAGATACGCGGAAAGGCGCCGCGCCGGATCCAGTGTTTTCAACTTGGCGATCAAGGCGTCCGTTGCTAGAAACTTGTCCCGTATGAACTCGGCCAGGCTGTCCGCAATCGCCTCTTTCTTGCCCGGGATAATGGCGGTGTGGGGTATTGGAATTCCCAGGGGGTGTCGAAACAGCGCCACCACCGCGAACCAGTCCGCCAGGGCGCCGATCATCGCCGCTTCGGAAAACGCGGCGACCCATTCCCAGGCGCCGCTGCCACCTTGCATCCTCGCGATAATGAACAATATTCCGGCGGCCACCATCAGGCCACCGGCAACCGCTTTGTTTCTGCGTAATACAAACCTATTGTCAGCCACACAGCGCTCCTTATACGGAATTCTCCCGGCGACTCGGGAAACCGGGCCGGGGAAGAATATACGCCAAATCATCAATCGTCAAGAAATACGCCATGTTCACCATGCTAAATCCCGCGGAAATACGTGCCTCGCCCGACATTATGTACTTTTAATGCTTCATCTGATACCATGCGCAACGCAACGGCGCAGAAAGGAGAGGATCATCATGAACATAATGATTCATCTGAACAGCCGGCTCCTCCGAGCGGCGCTGAGCGAGCTTCTGCTCAGGGAGCCTGAAGGATTCCGGGTTTTTACTGAAGAAGAAAACATGGCGAATGCGGATCACATACCCGATTTCGTACTTGTAGACAACTTTTCCCTCCGGAGAGGCGTTCCGGACAGGGCGAGGGAGTGCAAGGTCGTGCTGATAGACTACGGTCTCGCGGAAGAAGAGATCACCTCTCTGCTCCTGTGCCACAAGATCGACGGCGTTCTCTCCACAACATCGGATGTGACGCTACTGAAAAAGGCGCTCCATGCAATACGTGAAGGTCAGATATGGATCGACAACCGGAAGGTAAAGGCCCTGATTCAGCACGCCGAGTCCTCCAGGGGAGCGGGCGCGGAAGAGGGATTCAGTAAAAAGGAAAGGGAAATAATAATCCTCATCGCTCAGGGACTGATCAACCGGGAGATAGCTGCTAGACTATGCATCAGCGAACAGACGGTCAAAACCCATATCGGCAGGATCTTCCGCAAGGCCAACGTCTCGCGAAGATCGCAGCTTGTTCCCATGGCGCTGAAACTCCGGGCTCCTGATCCTCCGTAGCAGCCCCCCTTACGTCATACAGATCCCTCCACCTTCCCCATTTTCATCAAAAGGTCCGGCGCCGCACCCCGCCTTTCGGGCATCGCGCCCGATGCCAACGTTCAACAGATGGTATTAACTCCCGGCAGCGGGATAGTACCGGGACGAAGGCATTACATACAACAGTGGCGATTGGGCGGTCATGGCGGGGTAAACCCATTATCCGTGAAATAAATAACCGTTTGATGGATTGCCCGAACGCGGAAAGTGTCTTTTAATGGACACCCGAAAGACACCCGCGCGGACCCGGCATCGTGGTTGTAACCTCTGCCCGTAGTCCCGTCAAGAAACCGGCTTCAGGTTCAATAGCTCGTTCTTTGAGCAACAATGAACCGGTTTCGCCACCCCGCTCTTGACCGCAAGACGTGGGGGCTCGCAAAAGGGGAAGGAAGGCATCAATCTTTGGAGGTAGTGTATGAAAGTTTCAAGATGCATCAGTTTATTGGTACTCATTCTGGCCTTGTCGGCGCCGGCAACCACGGCATGGTCATCATCCGGCGGCGCGCCGGACGGGCGGGAAACACCGTCCGCGGAACAGCAGGCCGTCGTAACAAAGGTGGAAAGCGATACAGTCACCTTGCAATCTCTCGGCGACGACAGGAAGATAATAATAATCTCACGAAAAGACGCAGGTCAATTGCGGACAGGTGACAGGGTCATTCTCAGCGGAGAAAAAGTGACCAGGATCGAATCCGGCTCCGAAGAGACCTCTAACCGGGATGAAAACCCGGCCCAATCCGAGGCCAAACCTGAAGCGCCGGAAAGTTCCAGCGGCGCCGGGGGGGCATCGACCGCCCCGTAGCATGGGCCTCGATGCCCGGCAATACAAACCAACACCTTCCAAAACCCCGACCCTTCCAGTAAGAACGGATCCCGGCCGAGACGCCGGGATCCGCGTCATTTCACGAAAAACCGCATATTATCCATAAAAAGGTGTCTGATTGCCTGAAGACGCAAAAAAAGGCCACCTCCAGTCAGACGCAATGCTATTTTTTCATCTCAATCCCGTAAGACTTTATCTTTCTATGGAGATTGCTTCTCTCCAACTCAATGGCTTCCGCTGTCTTGCTGATATTCCAGTTATTCTCCTCCAGCTTGCCCAGGATGAATTCCTTTTCAAAAGCTTCTCGCGCCTCCCGCAGGGTCGAGCAATCCATGAGGCCATCGAAGCGACCCGCGCCGGCATCCGCGGAAGGAGCGCCTGAAATCATTGAATCGGAGATGTGAGCCGCTGTTATGATGGACCCCGGCGTCATGATAATGAGGCGTTCCACGACATTTTTCAGTTCGCGCACATTCCCCGGCCAGGGACGCCTTTTCAGAAGTTCCACGGCTTCGGGTGTAACCGTTTTTCGCTCCAGTCCTTCCCGCATGCGAAACAGTTCAAGAAAGTGCTCGATCAGAAGTGGGACATCCTCACGCCTTTCCCTGAGGGGAGGCACGGTAAACGGAACCACATTGAGACGGTAGTACAGGTCCTCCCGGAAGGTCCCCCGGCGAATCTCCTCCTCCAGGCGCTTGTTGGTTGCCGCGATGATACGCACGTCCACCTCGATGGTCAGGTTCCCTCCCACTCTCTCGAACTTCTTCTCCTGCAAGATTCGCAGGACCTTCGCCTGGGTCTTCAGGGACATGTCACCAATTTCATCAAGGAAGAGCGTTCCCCCATCCGCCTGGTCGAACCTTCCCTTCTTCCGGGCGATTGCGCCGGTAAAGGCCCCTTTTTCATGGCCGAAAAGCTCGCTCTCTATGAGCTCTTCCGGAATGGCGGCGCAGTTGATATCCACGAAAGGCAGGTCTTTCCGCTGGCTGTGAAAATGGATGGAACGGGCCACCAGTTCCTTGCCGGTGCCGTTCTCGCCGGTGATGAGAACCGAAGCGTTGGTGGGAGCTACCAGGAGGATCTGTTCCTGGAGCTTGGCCATTGCCGGAGAAGAACCGGTCATACCCCGTTCACGATAAGCCATTTCTCTGAGTGTTTCATTCTCATCCCTCAGACGTTTCATGCTGAGGGAATTTTTGATGGTCAGAAGAAGTTTTTCCAGGGAAATAGGCTTTTCTATGAAGTCATAGGCCCCCATTTTGGTGGACTTCACCGCGGTCTCGATTGTTCCGTGCCCCGACATCATGATAATTATCACCGACGGATAAAGCTCCTTCATCCTCTGCAGGGTTTCGATACCGTCCATACGCGGCATCCAGATGTCCAGCAGAACCAGATCGGGAAGCTCCTTGCGCATCACGTCGAGGGCCGTAACGCCGTCATTGGCGAACATGGGCCGGAAACCCTCGTCTTCCAGAATCCCCGCCAGAGACGCCCGGATATTATCCTCGTCATCCACGACCAGTATTTTTTCGTTCATAACAGATATTCCCCTGCCGGATGCTATTCTGAAAGATTCCAGGCGCCTGAGCGCCCGGACACTATTTCCTCCGTAACATTACCGGTATCAGGCGCCCGCCGGAAGTTCGATGATGAACTTCGTCCCTTCGGGCTCATTGTCCCTGATACGAATGAAGCCACGGTGATCCGTGATGATCGTATTAACGATGGCCAGACCCAGCCCGGTTCCAGCCTTTTTCGTAGAAAAATAAGGCTCGAAGAGTCTGGGTTTGTCTTCAGGCAAGATGCCGTGCCCCGTGTCCGCGACAGAAAAGGTGGCCATGCGCAGCTCCGGATTATAGCTGGTCTCGATGGAAATGCTCCCACCTTTTCCGCCAATGGCGTCCACGGCATTGTCCAGGAGATTTATGAGAACCCTTTTTATCTGATCCCTGTCGATCAGGATCAAGGGAAGGGTTTCATCAGGGGAAAAACTGAAGTCCACCTGTCGATGGGATTCCTGGTAGAGGGTCACAGCCTCCACAATCACCTCATTCAGGCTGTCGGGAGCGGGATGGGCGGCGGGCATGCGCGCGAAGCTGGAAAACTCGTCCACCAGCACCTTCAGCTCATCCACGGACTTGATGATCATCCCGGTACACTCATCGAACGCCCTTTCATCCTCGGTGAACCGGGAGAGATATTTTCTGCGAAGCCGCTGGGCGGAAAGCTTGATGGGGGTCAGCGGGTTTTTTATTTCATGGGCGATGCGACGCGCCACCTCGCGCCACGCCTCCATGCGCTGGATCTTCAGAATCCGGGTAAGATCATCGAATACCGCGACCGTACCGATAAAGTGCCCGTTTTCATCCCGCATCACGGAAAGATTGACCGAAAGGGTTTTCTTACCCTCGCGTACGCGGACATCCACCTGCCTGCTGATGGTGTCTTTGCCCGAGTCAGCCAGCTCCCGCAGAAGCTCCCTTGTTATTTCCTGCTGATTGGGCCGCAGAATCTCCTGGAAGCGGCGCCCAATCACATCCTTCGAAGATATGGAAAGAAGCCGCTCGGCCGATGGGTTGATGGTGGTAAGGACCCCCTCCCGGTTTACGGAGATTACCCCCGCGGTAACGTTTCCCAGGACAAACTCCATGTAGCGGCGTCTCTGGTCCAGTTCCTGGTTGCGTCGGGTCAACTCCTGGTTGGCGTCGCTGAGGGCGCTTCTGTGGCTTCTCAGATCCTCCGTCATCCTGTTGAAGGAATCGACAAGCATCCCGATCTCGTCATCGCCTTCCCCCTCCAGCTGCACATCCAGGTTTCCTTCGGCAACCTGCTGCGTTGCCAGGGAGAGATCCCGTAGCGGGGTGGTCAGGCTGTTGGCCAGGTAAACACCGAACCAGACGGCAAGAAAGATAATAACCAGGGTTATAAGGAACAGGGTCAGGATGTAACCTCCCCGGATGGGAGATTTCAGCAACTTCAACTGCCGGTACTTGTCGTAGGCGCCGGAAAGGTACTTTGCCTTGCCCACCAGAGTATCCTGCACATAGTAACCGACAGCGACTGCTCCCAACACGTTTCTTTTGTCTCCCTGAGATACAATCGGAGTGATGGCGCGAATCAGATCCGCCTTACCCACGGATTCCACCCGTGTAAACTCCCTCCCCTCCAGTGAAAGAGAAATGTCCCGCGGTGATGGCGCCGGATAAACTCCTATTGGCACATCCTGGTGAACCGACCTGGCAAGGAGTTCTTTCCGGGACGAATAGACCTCCACTACACCCAGGTTGTATTCCCGGCGAATTCCTCCAAGATAATCGCCCAGGCCATTCGCGCCCCCTCCCTCCATACTTCCCCGCCGGCTCAATACGTCACTTGTCAACCTGGCAAAGTGGAGGGCGCTGTCAGCAGCCTCCCTGTAGTATGCATTAGCAATATCAAGAGAGCCGGCAAGTGTTTGTTCGACCTGCCGGTCCAGCCAGTTCTTGATACTCATGTTTATGAAGCTGGCCGAGACGATAAAAAGGAGTATTGTTGGGATAAAAGAGAGGGCGACAAATGCGACCACAAGCTTGCCCCGCAACCGGGACCCGAATGGATTCCGCCTCCGCTCCAGTATGATTCTGGCGACGTTGCGGAAAACCAGATATACAAGGAGGATGATGAGAAGAAGAACTACATTGATCAGGCCGAATATGAAGATATTGGCTATACCCGGAACGGTTGAGCTGATGTCTGAAAGCCGCAGTTCGGCAAGGGTCAGAACAACAATAAAGAAAAGCGATATGGCGATTATTATTGCTTCTCGCTTGCTTTTTCTGGCTTCCGCCGGGCTGAATCTGTTCTTTCTGGGATTTTTCATCTGTTTTCCCGCAAGGATCATGTTCCACCCACTTTATCCAAGTTGGCGTGTCATTTCAACCATGGGAAACCTTCCAGATCAAAATCGTTTCAGTGATCCGTTCTGGCGGCTGTCGTTTTCGGCGGAAGCGGCGTTTTTCTCATTCAAAAGGCTTCTCCTGGGAACAGCATCCGGAACCAGTAGAAAAAGAGACCGGCATAAATGCCAAAAGGCGAAGAGGGGCTTCCCGCTTCGCCTTTTGGCATTTTCTGTTTGTCAACTGCGATTTTAACCAGCCTCGATTATTCCGCTCTGGTTACGACAACCTTCAAAGATGCCGTCACATCGGGATGTATCTTGACCGGAACCTCATATTCCCCGAGTTGCTTGATAGGCTCGGAAAGAAGAATAATCTTCCTGTCAATCTCCAATCCCTGTTGCTTCAGAGACTCGGCCAGTTCCATGTTCGTTACGGAACCGAAGAGCTTGTCACCCTCTCCGGCATTGTGAACGAGATTGAGGGTAATGCTCTGAATTTTCTCGGCAAGGCGCCCAGCCTGCTCAAGAACCTTGTTTCTCTTATACTCCATCTGCCGTTTAGCATGCTCCAGTTCTTTGGCGTTGCGGGTCGTTGCCTCCAGAGCAAGTCCCTTGGGTATAAGATAATTCCTGGCATATCCCGGAGCTACTTTTACGATGTCACCTATCTTTCCAAGGGTTTCGATGTTTTCCTTCAGAATTACTTTCATTTTTCCTCCCAGCCTGATTTATCCACAGGTTTTTTGTTTTTTCGGCGTCCGGAATTCAGCCCACAGGTCGATTAGTCCGATTGCCGAGATCGGCGCAACCATCATCGGCTGCGCCAATATTAAAACCACGCTTAGCGGAAGTATCAAAAAAGACAAAGAATACTTCCGGTAGAAATAGATTAGAACAGCCATGCCCTGAATGAAATAGAGAAACATTATTGCAAGGAGCAGATTCAGGGCTATTTGAGATACAATCGGATGGTCCGCGAGCAATGCAAATCCGGCGCCTATAAGTATCCAGACAAGGTGATCCGGGTTTCTGAAAAGGGAAAAGGGCTCCCAGGGAATCTCATTGCCAAAGCGCCGAAGCAGTCTTCTGGCAAGAAAAAGATTACAGGCCGCACCAATCCACAGGAAGATGACTATCAACGCAGGGTAGACGCGGGAAATGATCTCTTCGGCCTGCCGCAGGCTCGCGACCAGCTCCCGCAGATCAGTTCCGGTTATGCCCGCGGTCTTGTATACTTCCTCGATACGGCCGGTGGCTGCATGGATGGCGTCCCGCATCTGCGCATCCACATTGC
>Ga0265295_1008087_pt1 | contig 11812 bp, 6 predicted proteins | sample Munlansysbiofilm_FD_192503 | JGI IMG/M metagenome (GOLD analysis project Ga0265295, IMG submission 192503) | Leachate microbial communities from a municipal landfill in Southern Ontario, Canada - Methane capture system biofilm | ecosystem: Engineered > Solid waste > Landfill > Unclassified ... | reverse complement strand
CGCAGCATGTAGTTATATACAAAGCGAGCACACCCGAACGTCTGTGCAAGAACCTGCTCCTGCTCAGACGTGGGATAGAATCGAAATTTATATGCTCGCTTGATATTCATAGTTTACATACTAACGTGTTCGCGTGTAAGATGCAAGTATTTAGAACCTCAAAACCAAAGCCATGACTGCTGTCGCCGCCAGCACCTTATATCCCCGCCCTGAAGGACCGGGTTTTACGGTGCGGGTGGATAAAACTCTCCTTTTAGTTGGGGCTACATTCGCATTCCGGCGCAATCACCCAGGTCATCTTCAAAGTCTTGTTCGACTTCCGGATAGATTGTCTGCCCCTCAATTTCGTTTATCTGCATCTTTACGTCCAGCATCTCGGCGCGGACCGCATTAAGATCGCCCACCATGGCAGTTTCGATGAAAAACTCTTCTCTGCCTTCCAATTCGCCAAGCTGTTCATACAGCTCTTCCCTGCGTGCATTTTGTGGCTCAATCTCCGGCTTTATCTTGAAGACGTGAGCGATTTGCTCAAAGCATGAGTGCCCAAACTTGTTTTTGGCGTAATCCACCACCATTTCCCTGCTGTCCGGGTCATTCCGGCGTTCTTCCACCTTGTCTGCATAGCGAGGGCTTGCGATTTTATATGCGTCAATCAAGGCATCATCGCTAACCTGCATGATGATATGAGCATCGAGCTTTTTGTTTTGCTCTATATTCTGGGTGGCAAATTCATCGTTCGGATCGATTGCCACGAAGAAATTGCCCCCGGCAAACTCGCCACTCTCAACCTGCTCCGTCCCGAAAATAGGGCGGGTGGCACGCATGACGATATGGGTATCCATCTTGTCTGCAAACGGCAAGCCCAGATCCGGATTGGCAAAACGCACGCTTATCGGCTCAAGGCTTTTGTGCATCTTCTCAGGCAGGGTGGGAAAAGCCACGGCTTTGTCTTGAGTTTTTTCCCGGCTGTCCAGCTCTGCTCCCTTGCGAAGCCCTACATACCCGGACGCCCCCGGATCTACCTTGCTTGCCAGTACAACCTCGTGGGTGTCTACATATCCGGTACGGTTGATTTCGCGCTGGGCAGCGGCTTTGGTCTTGAAGGTTTTGCCGGTCTTGGCAGTAAGGACTTCAAATGATTTAAGGTCCTTGGTTTCTTCTACGCGAGCCTGCGATTTGGAACCGTCAGGGTCGAGGTTGTCCCTATGAATATGCGAGTTATCGCCGCTTTTCGGCTCTCCCTTACTGGTATACATCGGTAAGACTTTTCGTTTATCGTTGTCCAGATCCCTTTGGCGCACATATACATTATCGCCATATACGGTACCCATCTTCACCAGAGCATCCGAAGCCTGCTCTTTGGCTTGTGGCTCCTGCTTTTTGCCCTGCAGGGCAGCTTTTTCAACTACACGCGCAAACTCAGCGGCGCTCAAGTTGAGTTCATCGAGCACGCCATTCATCTTGTAGCCCACAACATTGTATTCACCGGGAGCCCAGATTGGTGTGATGTCGAGCACTGCGCCCTGTTTGGACAACACATTGCCCTGATTTTCGCCCCCCAAACCTTGGATGTTCAGTGATTTCCATCCAAAAACACGCAGAGCGTTGCGTACATCGACAACACGTTTGCTTATCATGCTATCGAGGACGTCCTGAGCATTCCTTTGCATTTCACGATCCTTCAAGATTGCCATGTAGCCACCGGCGTTTTGGATATATCGCACATCTTCGTCCGGGTTGGCAGAAAGAGCCCTAATCTCGCGCTCTTCCTCGGCACTTATGCCACCCGAAGAGCTGTCCTGGAGGTCTGATACTTCCTGTGCGGCAAGGTCCTCTTTGAACTTGTTGTACGAAATCCGAGCGACTTCCTGAAGGCTGATGCCTTCGACAAAGGAATCGCCCAGGATGCGAACAAAGGTATTGGCCACGGTCCTGTTTGAGGTAATAAATGTGTGCGGCTCCTTGAACCGACCGTTGCCCTCAACACATTCCTGGGCCAGCCTTGCGATACCGTTGTAGGCATACGCTCCGATCTGCCCGTCACAGTGCCTTGCAACAAAATCGGCAAACTGTTTCGCTTCCGGCAGGCGAGAAAAAATCTCGTCTGCCTGAAGAATATAGTTGGCGTCTTGCACGCCTCTATGGATTGAACCGCTAACCTCTGTATTGCTTTTCCCGCTATCGTCTGCTTTGATTGCAAGGTTGGTGCGTATATCTCCGTCTTTGTCCTCAAAAGCCCCATTGTGGGCGCTTATGGAGCGGTAACCCTTGTCCTTGTTGCGTGCTACGCCTTCTGTCTCGGTAACAGTAAGATCGTAGCGCTGCGCAAACTGCTCAATGCTGTCAAAATCGACCGAATCTATTTCCGTATAGGGCACAACCACATCAGGCAGTGCGTTCGACTCTTCAAGAATATCTTTAATATCTACCTCGCGGGACGTATCCAAGGACTCATTTTCCAGGGCTTCACGCATATTGTGAATCTTGCGAAGCATCGCGTCCCCCCTGTCTTTAAGCGCGTTTCGCTCGCTATATAAGGGCTGCATTACCTCTTTGCCTTGCTCTGAGCTCTTTATATGCCCACCCAGAATACCTCGTACCGAACGTGCCGCATCATCACGCCCCATCGGCCTATCAGTAGAATAGCCAACGGCAAATTCGGGGTACTCTGCGTCGATTTCCTGACGTTTCTGGCTTAAGTTTTCCAGGATGCGCTCTTTTTTCTTCGACTTGCGCATGGCATTTGCTTCGGAAAACTCGTGCTCATTCTTGCGGCGCTCTACAGCCCACTGTCTATAGCGCAGCTGGAACACCTCGGCTATGCGCTTTATCTCTGGAAGCGCCTCTGTGGCTTCGTCAACACGAAGGGGTATCCCGGACACTCTTGCATCGGCTCTCGAAAGTCTTTGTTGCAGGACCTCAAGGGCTTCTAAGTCCGGCGATTTGTCCAGCTCTCTTTCGATGTTCTCCAGTGCCAGGCGATACTGCGAATTGCCGGAAGAGTAAATATTGCTTGCCAAGGCGATATAGTTGTCTTCAACCTTTGTGGCAAGCTGGTCAAACTTCAACGTATGGGCCACAGACAACTCGAGGCGGGTATCAGCCTCATAGCCGGTACGCTCACGCATTTTGCCAACCTGCACCTCTACAGCGTCATTCAACCGCTTTGCGATTGCCGCATAGTCAACATCGCCGTAGGGCGGTACATCAGCCACGGCTATCACGTTGGGACCAAGCTCGGCCTGCAATACACCTGTGTCGGAACTCCAGATGTTGAATCTGCGGGTACCTTCCGGGGTAATATCGCTTTTGTCGGCCACCCCATCAAAAGCCTTTTTGATTGAAAACACATGGGTATCTTCACGTTCCTGCCACCCATATTCATTTTCCAGGACATCAAAGACCTTGTTTATGGCATCCATGCGTGCTATTTCGTCCAAATCTCGCGATGTGGGAGCTTCCAGTGCCTCCAACAATGCGCTTCGGCGTTCGCTCAAATCAGACGTGAGTTCTCCTGCCTGCTCGTATTCACTCCACAAGTCTTGTGCTTCGCGGATCTGCTCATTATTGCCGCTACGCCTGGCAAGAAAATACAGACTTTCAAAACGCATATTGCGTTCTTCAAGCTCTCTGTACGCACGCAGGAAGTCTTCATTTGACATTGCCCGGATCTCTTTGGGTCTTTGCATCCAGGCTTCGGCCTCACCATCGTCCTGTTCAGCAGATTGCGCTAAAAGCTCTTTCATGCGAGATTCTGCCACAGAAAGGGTGTCGCTGCCGGCAAACCGATCTACTGCCTGTCTGCCAGCCGGAGTAAGCCTGCCAAGCCTCATGTATGTCTTGCCGGCGTTAAGGCTGTCTTTGGCTGCGGTATAAGCCGCCTCAGTCATACCGAGCCGGCGTGCCCCTTCAGGACGGTAAGAGGAGATATATCGGGCAGCAAGGAGCAGCACCGCCAGCTCTTCATTGGACAGCTCAGAACCTGCCTGGGATTCAGACATGTTTTTCTGCGTATCTTCACGATTGATTTTCCCGATAGCATTATCAGCCCAGGGCTGACCTGCAAACTCTGCGATCTTCACGCCTTCGCTTTGGTCTGCCGGAAGATTGTGCTGGGTCTCAAGATTGGTAAGCTCTCGTGCCTGCACTTCGTCAATACCGAAGCGCTCCATCAAAAACGCTTCTCGGTTTGACTTGCCACCAAACTTGCTGACATTGCGAAAACTCTCTCTTGACCCTGTTTCAAAGAGCCTTTCGGCCTGAACAAATGCTCCCTGGTAGCGCCTTGAAGCTTCCAGGATTTCGGCAAGTCTCACGGCTTCCTGTCTGTCTTCGGAGTTCAGGATTGCCTCGCCGTTATCAAGCCTCACCACATCCCACCCGGTAGCATTGGTGCCGAAAACATAAAACAAAGGCTCTCCGGGGGTTTCAATATCTGCGATACTGTCCATTTGTTGCGCCATCGTTTACCTCCTACATTCCGGGAGCACAAGAAGTCTCGTGCTCTTCATCGTTTTTTTCGTGCAACACAAAATCGTGCAACTCTTCTCTGATGCGCTCTTTCAATAGTGTCTGGCGCTCCCTGCTGGTCACGGTATTGACTGCTCGAGTAAGCGCCTGGTCTTCGCAGTTAATGACCACCATTTGTTTGCCCCTGGTAACGCCGGTATACAAAAGGTTGCGCTCCAGCATGATGTGGTGTCCTTTGACAAGCGGCATGACAACGCAAGGGTATTCGGAGCCCTGACTTTTATGGATTGTCGTAGCGTAGGCGAGGATCAGGCTGTCCATATCGGTTGCTTCGTATTCCACCAGACGCCCGTCAAAATTCACGATTACCGTTCCATCCTCAGTGTCTATCTTATGGATTCGTCCCAGATCGCCATTGAAAACCTCTTTTTGGTAGTCGTTACTGGTCTGCATTACCTTGTCGCCCTCAATATATGTGGTATTGAAGCGGCGCATGCTTCTCTTGCCTTCGGGCGGGTTGAGCACCTGTTGGAGTTTCTCGTTAAGGTTTTCGGTACCCAGAGGACCTTTATGCATCGGGACAAGAACCTGAATATCGTTTATCGGATCAAAGCCGAGTTTCTCCGGAATTTGTTTTGTGACATGGTTTAAGGTGTAGGCGAGCACGTCTTCGGGGCTCTTTGCTCCGAAGGTGTAAAAATCAGAAGCTTCACCTGGCTCTGCAATGACAGGCATCTGTCCATGGTTAATCCGATGTGCATTTACGATGATCTTGGAGTCTTTTGCCTGCCGAAAAATCTCTGTAAGGCGCACAACCGGAATCTTCTCAGAGTCAATCATGTCTTTTAGAACGCTTCCCGGACCGACCGAAGAAAGCTGATCAATATCTCCGAGAAACACCACGCACGCATGGTCTGGCACTGCCGTTAAGAGCGAATCAGTCAGAAGAATGTCGGGCATAGAACTTTCGTCAATGACGACCAGATCTGCGTCGAGCTTATTGTCTGCGTTAAAGCCGAAGCTGTTGGTTATGGGGTTGTATTCAAGGGTTCTGTGAATGGTTGCCGCTTCCCTGCCGGTTGACTCGCTCATGCGCTTGGCTGCCCTGCCTGTGGGGGCGCAAAGAACGATGTCCAGCGAATCCCAGCAATCCAGAGCGCCGAGCATACTGTTGAGGATCGTAGTTTTACCTACGCCGGGGCCACCGGTGATAACCGTTACCTTGTTGCGAAGGGCGGTACAGACGGCATCGCGCTGGGACTGCACAAGTTCAAGACCGGTGCGTTGCTGCGCGGATTCAAGCGCCTGCTCCATACCCATTCCGGACCATGGAGAACTTTGTGCAGACATAAGGCGTTTAAGGTTTGCGGCAACGGACTTTTCGGCCTTATGCAGGTATTTAAGGCAGATAAAGTCTTCATCTTTGCCTTGCTCTGCAACAAATACATGCCCCATGTTATCAACGATGGGGGCGATAATGTCCGGATCTACGGCGAGAAGCTTCTGGGTTTTCTTGAAAAGATCTGTCCTGGGAACCGCGCAATGCCCGGATGTCGCACATTCCTGCATTACATGAAATGCTCCGGCTTCAATACGGTAAGGGGAGTCTTTTTCAATCCCAACTTCTGTGGCTATAGCGTCTGCGGTTTTGAAACCAACCCCGTGGATATCCTGTGAGAGGCGATAAGGGTTCTCCTTGATAGTCTCAATGGAGCTGTCGCCGTACTTCTTGTATATACGAAAAGCAAGAGCAGCACCCACGTTGTGTGCCTGCAGGTACATCATTACATCCTGCGCCCCGCGTTGCTGCTGATAGCTCTCTACGATCTTCTCAAAGTTCTTCTTGCCAACCCCTCTTACTTCCATAAGTCTTTCGGGGTCGTTTTGGAACACATCAAGGGTTTTGTCGCCAAACTTTGCCACAACCCGCTTTGCCAACGCAGGTCCTAAGCCCTTGATAAGCCCGGAGCTTAAATAGCGCAGTATCCCCTCTTTTGAAGTCGGAGTTTCAGCCGCCATGCTGGTTGCTTTGAACTGCTTGCCATACTTGGGATTGTTCTGCCAGAAGCCCGTTATGCTTATCTGATCGTCTTCCTGGGGCTTGCCGGCATAGGTGCCGGTAACCGTAATGCCTTTGTCGTCACCGTCAGGCATTACGGCAAGGACGCTATAACCGTTCTCCGGGTTATGGAAAACCACCCTTGCTATTGTGCCGGTAAACTGTTCGCTGGATTCTGCACTGCGCTGTGCCATAATCTTATCCGTTCTGCCCTACATTCTAAGGAGCATACAGTTGTCTGTGATTTGCGCCTCTTCGCTTCTGCAACCGGGACGGGTAAACAGGGTCTTGACCCTTTCATTATCCTGGTGCTGGTCGCAGTAGAGCGTGCAACAATCAGGGTATTCATGTCTCTTGTTTTCAATGCAATCACAGGCGTCTTCTATAGAATCAAACCACCCGATATGGTTTTCATCCTGCATTACCCGAAAATACGAACTCGCCTGTTCGCCCTCACTGTCAGCCTTCACTTGTTCGCGCTTGTAATCCTGCAACATCCCTTGGGCAAAGAGGACAGCGCCGATAAAGCCATGACATGAGACAGTGGTGCGCTCTTCTGTATCATCGCTGCCTGCGACAACCTCAAAGCGGTCGTGGCTTGCCGGATGGGGCGAGACATGCACTGTTGTATCTACGCCATCCAGGGTTATTTCGGCATCGCCTTCGTTATCACCTGTAGCGATATTTAATTCGCTGTCCAGATATTCGAGCCTTTCTCCGTGATCTCCACCTCTTGCGTTTAACTTTTCAATCTCACTGTTTATCTGGTCCTTGAGACTCATTTTAATACACTCCTGTTTTTATGCGGTATGCCTGAAAGCATTTTGTTGCAATGCGAGAGGTAATTTATGGAGGGCAAAACTTATATGCTTGTATGAAAGGGACGTTTTTTCCTGGAACTTCTCAATTTTGCCCAGCCCAGAGCCGTTGTCTCGTTGACCTTGACTCCGTTTTTTTCTTCAAGCTGTTTCCATTCCTCGCTTATGTCCTGCAAATGTTTTGCCGCGCTATCCATCCCCACCCAAACTTTGAGGTTCTGGATGGGGATTTCCGCGCATTTCGTTAAAAGACATCTTTTTGCTTCGGTTGCATCTTTTGGGTTCCGTACATAATAAACCAAAAACGCAAGCAAGGCAAGTATACTTTAATGGGCTCAGCATTCACAGTCAGGCGTTTCCTCACATCAAAAAACTTCTAGCTTTTCAGGCACTTGACTTAAAGTGAAACCACTTCAAACCACTTTACACCACTTCAAACCACTTCAAACCACTTGAAACTGTTTCAAACTGTTTTGCATCACATCAAACCAAATTAAATTGAACGATTTGATTTCATTTTATTTCATATTGTGTTACTGTGTTTGAAACTAAACTATTTCGTTCAATTCGGGAGGATGCTATGTCAAGCAGTGCGGCATTGGATTACGCGCAATCAGACGATATGAAGCCTGCCAAAAGCCATCAGGAAAGCCGGAAGACAGGCAACAAAAAGCCGCACAACAAGCTGGGGCGGCTTAGCTCTTTGGGTTTGGCAGAGTTGTGGCAAGTGTCTTTGTTACTACCGAACGCCTGGCAGGACTTCAGTGCTGTCTACAGTTCGTTTGACCGTATCTCGGCAGAAAGCGAGGGCGCGTATATTGCTATCAGGGGGCATTTAACTTCTGACCCCGATGTGCGCTTTAACGGAACCCCGCGCATGGTTGGATATATCCGTGACAACAAGGGTAACACGATAGGTTTTTCGCAGTTCGGAGATACTAAAGAGCTACAGAAAAAGATTTTGAATGACAAAAAAGACCTGTTGCTTTTCGGGCAGCTAAGACCGTTTAACGGTAAATACTGGATACAGAATATCGAGGTTGTTCCGAAAGCCTGGATGGGGCGCATGCGTCCGGTATATCCGGGCAAAACCAGGGTTATTACTCCGCAGACCGTTCGCGCCAGGGTTTTTGCCAACCTGAAAGCCTCTATTCCGTATGCCGCCAAGTGGATCACTCACGAGCTGGCACGCTTTGGCGATGAAGAGCGCCTTAAAAAAGTGTGTGGATGCCCGGAAGAATGGAGTATTGAAAAGATGCTCACCTATTGTCACCTGCCAAAATCAGTAGACGATGGCAAAAAGGCACAGCAGTGCCTTGAGATCCTTGCGGGTCTAGGGGCAATCCAGAAGGCGTGGGAGCACAAAAAGGTAAGCGTGAGCTGCCCGTTAAAAACGACTGACTGGCAAAAGCGAAGCCAGGGGCTGCCTTTTACCCTTACCGGTGAGCAAAAAACAGCGGTATCCGAAATTGTTGCCGACCTACAAAAAAAGGCTCCCATGCACCGGCTTCTTATCGGGGATGTGGGAACCGGCAAAACAGCAGTGTATGCACTTGCGGCGGCATCGTGCGTGGATGGCGGCAACCGTGTTGTGGTTATGTTGCCAAACACCCCACTGGCTACCCAGATTGCAGATGATTTTCGGATGTGGTGGCCGGACATGAAGGTGCAGCTAGTTACCGGAGAGAGTGAAGATGAAGACATCGATCAAAGCTGCCCTGTTACGGTAGGCACAACAGCTCTGTTGTTTCGCCTGAACAAGACTCCGGACTTCGTGATCGTAGATGAACAACAGAAGTTTTCCCGCGAACAGCGCGAGCAACTTCTGGGGGCGGGGGCGAACCTTCTTGAGGTTTCCGCTACCTGTATTCCGCGTTCCCAGGCCCTTGCACGTTATGGGGTTCTGAAAGTATCGACTCTTAAAACCTGCCATGTGCAGAAAAAGATTCATACCCGAACCTGGGACCACTCCCGGCGCTCAGGCTTGTTTGAGAGTGTCAAAAATACCCTGGCGAAGAACAAGCAGGTATTGGTTATCTATCCAAAAAAGGAGGCAAGCGAAAACGAGTCCGGGCAGGAAGACAAGCACAGCGTTGAAGAGGCATACAAGTCATGGAACAAGCTTTTTCCCGGACGTGTACGCTTTTCTCATGGTGGCTTGAGCGATGAAGAAAAAAGCCGGGCTATCAAGGATATGGTCGAGGAAAAGGCTGACATCCTCATTGCAACTACGGTGGCAGAAATCGGTATCAATATCCCGAACCTCTACCATGAGATCATTGTCCACCCTGATCGCCTGGGCTTGTCCACCCTACACCAGCTCCGGGGGCGCGTGGCACGCTCGGGCGGCGCAGGATGGTGCGATCTGTACCTGCCTAAGCCGGTCAAAGAGCAGACCATGGAGCGCCTAAAGGTACTGGTCAACCAGGAAGATGGTTTTAAGATTGCCGAAGAGGATATGCGTTTGCGCGGCATGGGGGATTTAGGGCGCAATTCCGGCAAGCAGACCGGAGCGGACGACACCTTTATTTTCGGGCGCTCGGTTGATATGCGGATACTGGATTATCTGCTGCGCAAATTGACAGGTAAGCGCTAAGAAAGTACCCTTGGTGCATAATGGGCATAATAGTAGACGTTAATTCGAGACATGCCACGCACGAAGGGATAGGCAGATTATGGAAAAAGTATCCAGCCTCGGAAACTACCTTAAAGAGTTGAGGCACTCTTTTACGCCCACAGTGTACCTTGAAGATGTGGCGACCGGCACGGGAGTTTCTGAGTCTTTTTTATGTAATGTTGAAAATGGGGTCAGGTGCCTGACACCTGAGTTGGCACAAAAGATAGCGGTTTACTTCTACAAGAATCGTCTGGGGCAACAAAAGGTTTTTCTGGAATTGCTTAAACGGATCGTCATATACCAGTACCCGCAAGCAGAAATACTTTTGAACGGCGGAGAACCGCCAAACATATATTTCATTAACCGGCTGAACAAGGATATAAAAACTGCGAATATCGAGGCCGAAGAACTTGCCGAACGTGTAGGCATGGCGGCTGAAACACTTGAACTGATACGGGCAGGCGAAGGGCTTATCCCCCGAGAACAAATATTCATGCTTGCCCTGGCATTAGGGCAGCGCCCCACTGAATACCTGTTGCTCTCCGGGTATCTGCCCTACGAAACAATGAATATCCTTATGGAGTCAGACGTGCTCCTTAAAGGATTGGCTATCGCAACAGAGATGCAGGGTGAGACAGATGGCAAGTAATAGCAAGGCGGTTAAGCCTTCATTCCCGAGTGAAAAAATGGACGAATACAAGGTAACTCAAAAACAGCTTGAGTTTTTCTTCCTGTCCCCTGATGCCGGCAAGGAACAAAAATACAGTCACCTTATGGATCTGTATGATGCAATCCCACGTTTTCATTGGGGGCGCATCCAGAGACAAAAGGATAAAGACGGAGAACTGTTGCCATACCAGAATCTCCCGGTGCGTTCTGTTGACTTCCAGCACAGGGGGCGTAACTACAATATGACGCTTTTCCCTGCACGTATAATTCGCAAAGACAAGAGCAACAAGGTTGTCGAGGAGTGGGAATATTACCCGCAGGTGCGAGAGGAGATAATCGAGGACACCTTAAGAAAAATGGCCAGCGAAGGCAAGGGTGCCTTCTTTAAGAAAAAACAGGGAGCCAAAGAGGAAGAGCAGACGGGGGTAGTCTTTACGATTTATTCACTGAAAAACGTATTGGCTAAATATGGACACCATTATTCTTACGAAGAAATAAGAGAATCCCTGCTTATCCTCAGAAGAACATCCATATCCATACTGGATGATAGCGGTGAGCAAATGATTGAAACGAACCTGCTTACCGTACTCGGACTTTCCGAAGTCCAGGGAAGTTCAAATGCCTTTGCCCTGTTCAATCCCCTTGTTACCCGAAGCATTAAGGCATGTACGTTTCGCCAATATGACTATAAGCTTGCCATGGGGCTGCGTTTTGCGCTTTCCCGCTGGCTGTACAAGCGTATGTGCTTCAACTACACTCAAGCATCAAGGATGAACTCGTATAACATAAAGCTATCCACGATATTGCGAGACAGCTTCACCAAAAGGTATGAAAAGATTTCCAACAATATCCGTGAGATCGAAAAAGCATTGAAGGAACTGCAGGATTGTAATGTTATCCAGGATTGGAGCGACGAAAGAATCCATGACCTGAACCGCAAAAACAGGATAGTGGACGTTAAGTACACAATCCTGCCGCACGATGAATTTATCAAAGACATGCGTAAATTTAACGCCGCATACAACAGACAAAGGTATGAGGGCGCCATCGAATAATGGTTAGGTCTGATTCCACGAACTAGTCAGGTCTGATTCCACTATCCACAGGTTCGCATCAAAAAAGGGGTCCTTTTCTCCGTTTTAATTAACCGCAATGGTTAGGTCTGATTCCACGATTGAG
>Ga0265295_1008085_pt1 | contig 11813 bp, 5 predicted proteins | sample Munlansysbiofilm_FD_192503 | JGI IMG/M metagenome (GOLD analysis project Ga0265295, IMG submission 192503) | Leachate microbial communities from a municipal landfill in Southern Ontario, Canada - Methane capture system biofilm | ecosystem: Engineered > Solid waste > Landfill > Unclassified ... | reverse complement strand
TTTTTTTATACGCCAATAAGATGTTTAAAACTTTTTAGTACTAAATTTTTATTATAATTTTTTAATTAGTACTTTTGGAAACCAATTGCGTTTCATTTACGAATGTTGTGTATAGGTTAGGTAAATATAATGTTAGTGTTCATTGTAAAAAGACAAAACAACCTTCGGAATAATATGGTATTTTTGCTACTTAAAGACAGAAAAAAGAAAAACGAAAAAATGAACAGCCAACGCACAAAACAACACATTTGCAAACCGCACAAACCGACGCAAAACCAAAGTTTGCAAAAGAGTTGTTTTTTTGCCGACGCACCCGCTGAGTTAAGTATCTTTGGGTTTATTAATTAACAGACAGAAAATTATATAATGGCAAATAAAGAAGCAAAAGAAAAAGCGATAGAAGTAACCCTTTGGGATGCAGCCAATAAACTAAGAGGCAGTGTGGAGCCTGCCGAATATAAACACGTAGTTTTAGGTCTTATTTTCCTCAAGTTTGCTAGTGATAAATTTGAAAATCATCGTGCCAAACTCATGGCCGAAGGCAAAGAGAAATACATTGAGATAGCTGACTTCTACAACATGAGCAATGTATTCTTTCTGGAAGAAAACAGCCGATGGAGTTACCTCATTAAAAAATCGAAACAAAACGATATTGCATTGCTTATTGACACAGCCTTGCACACCATTGAGAAAAACAACAAAGCCCTGAAAGGCGCATTGCCCGACAATTACTTTTCACGTTTGGGATTGGATGTAACCAAGTTGGCTTCGTTGCTCGATACCATTAACGATATTGACACCACCAAAGACCCCAAACAAGATGTAGTGGGAAAAGTATATGAATACTTTCTTTCGAAATTTGCACTGGCCGAAGGAAAAGGCAAAGGCGAATTCTATACGCCCAAAAGCATTGTAAATCTGATTGCCGAAATGATTGAACCTTACAAAGGTATCATTTATGACCCTGCTTGTGGTTCGGGCGGTATGTTTGTGCAATCCATTAAGTTTATTGAAGCACACCACGGCAACAAAAAAGAAATTTCCATTTACGGACAGGAATATACCAATACCACCTACAAACTAGCCAAAATGAACTTGGCTATTCGTGGTATTTCGGGCAATTTGGGTGAAAAAGCGGCAGATACTTTTGGCGATGACCAACACAAAGACTTGAAAGCCGACTTTATAATGGCAAATCCGCCCTTTAACCAAAAAGACTGGCGAGCCGAAAATGAATTGATTGACGATCCGCGTTGGCGTGGTTACGATGTGCCACCCAAAAGCAACGCCAATTACGGTTGGATTTTAAATATGGTTTCAAAACTCAGCGAAAACGGCGTGGCAGGTTTTATTTTGGCAAATGGTGCGTTGAGTGGTGGTGGCGAAGAATACAAAATACGCCGTAAACTCATTGAAAACAATTTGGTTGAAGCCATTTTAGTATTGCCACGCAATTTGTTTTATACTACAGACATTAGCGTTACGCTTTGGATTGTAAACAAAAATAAAAAAGTACAAGCTAAAAAAGTAGGTGATGAAATTCGTAATTTACGAAATCGTGAACGTGATATTTTATTTATGGATTTGCGACAAATGGGCGAACCTTTTGAAAAAAAATACACCCAATTTTCTGATGACGATATAAAAAGGGTTGTTAGCACTTATCATCAATGGCAAACACGGGAAATTGAAAATATTCCTGAGTTTTGTTATTCCGCATCTTTTGACGAAGTGGCCAAAAAAGATTTTTCACTCGTGCCAAGCAAATACATAGAATTTGTAAACCGCGACGAGAACATCGATTTTGATGAAAAAATGAAAACACTGCAAGCCGAGTTTGCCGAATTGCTGAAAGCCGAAGCAAAAAGTAAAAATGATTTATTAACTGTGTTTAAGGAATTAGGTTATGAAATCAAACTATAAACCGCTTGGGAAATTCATTGAGTTTTTTGATTTAAGGGCAATAAATCACGAGAATGAGTTAAACCTTAATTCAATAAAGGGAATATCTTCAATATCTAAAGACTTTATTAAAACTAAGGCAAACCTTGTTGGGGTGGTATCAGATAATTACAAGGTTGTCGAAAAGGATTCTTTTGCATACAATCCTAATACTGCTCGAATGGGTGACAAAATCCCGATTGCTTTGAATCAATCGGACGAGCCAGTTCTTGTTTCATCTATATACCCGACATTCAAAATATCAAAGGAAAATGAGTTACTGCCAGAATATTTAATGATGTGGTTTAATAGGCCTGAATTTGATAGATACGCAAGATTTAAAAGCCACGGCAGTGCCAGAGAAATATTTGATTGGGAAGAAATGTGCAATACACTTCTGCCCGTACCATCTATTGACAAACAACGAGAAATTGTAAAAGAATACAACGTAATCCAAAACCGCATAAACCTTAACAACCAACTGATACAAAAATTGGAAGAAACCGCACAAGCGATTTATAAGGAGTGGTTTGTGGATTTTGAATTTCCTGACAAAAATGGTTTGCCGTATAAAAGTAATGGTGGGGAAATGGTTTGGTGTGAGGAATTGCAGCAAGAGATTCCTGTTCGGTGGGAAAATAGTTATCTTTCTGAATTTGTGGCTCTTTCACAAGGTATTCAAGTTGATGTTGAAGACCAATTATTGGAGAAAGAAAACGGGATGAATCGATTTTTAAGAATTATTGATTTTACACCAAATACTAATGAGGCACCGCGATATGTCAAAATAGCAGAAGAAAGATATTATTGCTCAAAAGATGAAATAGCTATGATAAGATATGGTGATGCAGGAACTGTTTGCAGAAGATTAGAAGGTATAATTGCAAACAATCTATTTAAAATTTCACCTTTAAATGGATTGACTAATAATTTCCTTTTCTATTTCCTTACAGATTCAGAAAATCAAAAAAAAATTAAAAACTCTGAATTGGCAGTTGCAATGCCTGCAATTACGCATAATACAATTAAAGAATTGTCTATAATCTATCCAAAAAATGCTGAAAATCTAATAATCGATTTTGATATGATTACCCAAGTGATCGAAAATAATATTTTATTAAAAATAAAAGAAATTGAAAATTTAAAATTACTGAGCAACCTTCTTCTATCAAAATTGGCAACAGTAGAAAATTAAAAATATGAAAAACAACAATCCAAAAGGAGCAGAATGGCGAAGATGGGATTTACATGTCCATACAAAAGATACGTTCAAAAATGACCAATTCATTTCTGGTGATTTTAATTCATTTTGTGATTGTTTATTTGAAAAAGCTTTATCTAAAGAGATTGCTGTAATTGGAATAACTGATTATTTCAATATCGCCAATTACAAGAAAGTTATAAATTATTTGGCTAATATCGATACTAATTCAAAATTTGATGAAATACAAAAAGAAAAGATTAAAGACATTCTTATTTTACCAAATATTGAATTACGTGTGCTTCCTGTAACAGATAGTGGAAGATTAGTTAATTTCCATTGTGTATTTAATCCTGATTATATTGAAAGTTTAGATGATGATTTCTTTAATTCCATTCATATGTCAATTGGTGATGAAGAATACAATATGAATGAAACAGGTCTTAAAAAATTAGGATTATCAAAAGGAGCTACAAATGAAACTGCACTTCAAAAAGGTATAGAAAGTTTCGTTGTTTCACCTAGTGATTTAATCAATTTATTTAAGAAAAAACCTAATCTAAGAAAGAATACACTTACTATAGTCAGTAACTCAAATAAAGACGGGAATAGTGCTTACCAAAAACATTATGATTTTTTTGAGGAAGTTGATAAAGAATCATTGGAATCAATTAGAAAATCAATTTATCACCTTTCAGATTTGATCTTTTCGAGTAATCCAAAGGATAAAGACTATTTTCTTGGTAGAAAGAAAAATGCAGAGGGAAAAATAATTGATGATGAAAAAATTGTCGCTAACAAATGCGGAAGTTTAAAAGGGTGTATTCACGGTTCTGATGCTCATAATGAGGACGAACTTTTCGAGCCTAATAATGAATTATTTTGTTGGCTAAAAGCTGACCCAACATTTGACGGTTTATTACAAGTTTTAATAGAACCAGAAGAGAGAATTTATATTGGCAAGATCCCGCCAATTAATGAAAGAGTAAAAAGCAACAGGACAAAATATATTAAAAGCATAGCAATAGATTGCATTGATGGCTATGATGGCAAACACGGAAAATGGTTTAAGGATATAGAAATTGACTTAAATTCTGAATTGGTTGCTATTATTGGGAATAAAGGAAGTGGTAAAAGTGCTTTAGCCGATATTATAGGCTTGTGTGGTTATTCTAAAAATCAGAAGGATTTTTCATTTCTACATAAAGATAAATTCCGAAATGGAAATGTTTCCAAATACTTTGAAGCTAAATTGACTTGGGAAAGTAATGTAATAAACCCAAAAATCCTTTCTGATAGTTCTGATAATGGAGAAATTGAAATGGTTAAGTATCTCCCACAAGGCTATTTTGAAAGACTAACAAATGAAATATCAACTACCGAAGCATTCCAAAAGGAAATCGAAAATGTAGTATTTACTCATTTGAAGGATGAGGATAAATTAGGATTTCAATCTTTCGATGAATTAATAGTGCACCATAAACAAAGTGTTGAAAGGGAAATCAAATTATTGGTTGATTCACTTAGTGATTTGAACACACAAATAATAAAACTGGAAAGGAAATTAAATCCCAACTATAAAGCTGAAATTCTAAACAAACTAAAGCAAAAAGAGAGTGAACTTCAAGCTCTGATTGAACCTATTCAAGTTAAAAATCCTTCGGAAGATAAAGAAATTTCTGCTCAAAATAAATCAATACTCGAAGATATTGAAAAGATAAAAGTTGAAATTGGACAAAAAGAAAAGATTATCTCAGATAAAGAAAAAGAGAAAAATGATCTGTTGATGGAATTGAGAGACTTAAAGGAATTAAAGAAAGAAATTGAGTTTAGAATTGAAGAAATCAAGTCGTTTAAAGAACATCGAAAACCAATTTTCGAAAAGTATAATTTAGACTTCAATATTTTACTAAATATAACAAGCAATCTTGAAAGCTTAAATACTCTTATTGATAAAAAAGAAGAAGAATTATTAAAGACCAAAGAGTATTTAGGAGAAGTACTTTCTAACGTTCCAGAGTTTATTTCATTAAAAAAACAATTAGAGAATCTTTATTCGAAACTTGATAAAGAACAAGAAAAGTTGGATACTACGTTACGGCAATATCAACTTTATTTAAAAGACAAAAAAGATTGGGAGGATAAAAAAAATAAAATAACTGGCAGTGAATCAATACCGGACACTATACTCTTCTTTAAAAAGGAATTAGATTATTTAGTAAATTCATTGGAAGCTGAAATTCAAAAAAAGAAAGAATCAAGAATTGAAATTTCAGAAAAAATATTTGAGAAAAAACAAGATGTAATTAAAATTTACAAAGATGTAAAACAAAAACTTGATACAATTATTGAAGAGAATACAGATTTGCTTGACAGTTATAAGATTAATATTGAGGCAAGGTTATCGCTTAATAATAATTTCAGGGATAGTTTCTTTAGAAATTTTAACCAAAATCAAGTTGGTACATTTTATTCAATTGAGGGTGGTAATGTACAATTCAATAAACTCATAAAAGAAATTGACTTTGACAATAAAGAAAGTGTAAAACACTTTTTGACAAATACTGTTGAAGCTATTTTCGAAGACAAAAGAGATAATTACAACAATGCTAAACGCTATTTAGATGGCCAAGTAAAAGACCCTATAGATTTATATAATAGTCTATTTTCCCTTTCATTCCTTGACTACAACTATCAGTTAATGCAAGGTAAAAAGAAACTACAACAATTATCACCTGGAGAAAGAGGTGCTCTGTTGCTGATATTCTATTTATTGCTAGATAAAGACAATAAACCACTTATTATTGACCAGCCTGAAGATAATTTAGATAACCACAGTGTTGCAAATATTCTTGTTCCATTTATTAGAAAGGCAAAAGCCAATAGACAAATAATTCTTGTAACGCATAATCCAAATTTAGCGGTTGTTTCAGATGCCGAGCAAGTTATTTTTGTAAATATTGACAAAGAAAACGATTACACCTTTGAATATGAATCTGGCAGTATAGAGAATAGAAAGATAAATGAAAAAATAGTTCAAGTATTAGAAGGTGCTATGCCTGCTTTCAATAAACGAAAACAAAAATATTACGAAGAAAAAGCATTATGAAATTCACCGAAGAAAAATTAGATCGGGCATTTACTGAGTTATTGGGGCAAAACAGATGTCAAGTTTTCTGCTCAAATAACTTGATACGTTGAAAAATGTCCTGTTTTGTTTAAATACTACACAGAGATAATTACTTTATGAAAGAAACAAACCGCATAGAACTAAAACGCGAACTTACTGATGATTTAGAAAAAGAAGTGGTTGCTTTTTTGAATTATCATGAAGGTGGGAAAATATACATAGGCATAGATGATGATGGAACTGCCGTAGGTGTTGCGAATTCTGATGACCTGATGCTACGCATTAAAGACCGTTTGCGTACAAATATTTCACCTTCGTGTCTTGGATTGTTTGATGTGTTGCACGAAACACATGATTCAAAAGATGTGGTAGTTGTCACCATTGCTAGTGGTTCGGAAAAACCGTATTACCTCAAAAAGAAAGGAATGAGTGAGAGTGGTTGTTTTATGCGTGTTGGTACAGCAGCCGAGCCCATGAGCACTCGTCAGATAGAAGAATTATTTGCTAAACGTACACGAAATTCATTAAATAAGATAAAATCTATCCGCCAAAATCTAAGCTTTGAGCAATTGAAAATTTATTACAATGAAAAGGGCTTGACTCTAAGCGAGCGATTTAAAGAATCTTTGGAGCTATTAACTGAAGACGGATCCTTGAATTATGTATCTTATTTATTGGCCGATGAAAATGGTACTTCCATAAAATTGGCAAAGTACACTGGAACAGATAGGGTTGATTTAGCAGAGAATAATGAATATGGCTATTGCTCACTAATAAAAGCCACAAAAAGCGTTTTAGATAAGTTAGAGATTGAGAATAAAACAGTTTCAAAAATAACACCTCAAGGCAGAATTGATACAAGGCTTTGGGACGCCATAGCCCTGCGTGAAGCTGTGGTAAATGCCATTGTCCATAATGATTACACACGAGAAGTGCCGCCTAAGTTTGAGCTATTTGATGACAGATTGGAGATAACAAGTTACGGCGGTTTATGTGAAGGTATGACACAGTCTGATTTCTTTGGTGGCTTATCTTGTCCTCGTAATAAAGAGTTGATACGTATATATAAGGATTTGGGCATGGTAGAGCAATTGGGATCAGGTGTCCCCCGTATTTTAAAGGCTTATTCCAAAGCATCTTTTTCTTTTGGAGATAGTTTTTTACGTATTACTTTGCCAAAGTCAGTAGTGGAAAGTAACCAAGTCGGTAACCAAGTCGGTAACCAAGTCGGTAACCAAGTCGGTAACCAAGTGGAAGGCATAAAATTGGGATATCTTACAAGTGAATTAGTAAAACACTTGAATACAATAATGCCAGAGCCAATTTCTGAAAAACGAGTGGAAAAATATACCGAGCTTGCAAATAAACTTAGTGTTGAGCAATTTAAAGTACTTGAATACACCTCAAGTCCAAAGAAGAAAAAGGAAATATTAGAGGATTGTTTGGGCATTTCAAACCAAACAAAAAATTACAAAAAGCATATTGAACCTCTTATTCAATTAGGCTTATTACAGTACACCATATTAGATAGAATAAAGAGTCAGCACCAAAAGTACATCCTTACATCAGGAGGTAAAGCGGTACTATACATAAAAAGTAATATAGCTGAATAGATATGAAATTCACTGAAGAAAAATTAGAACGGGCTTTTACCGAGTTATTGGGGCAGGAAGGTTTTCCGCACCACTTGGGCATTACGCTTTCTCGAAAGCCCGACGAGGTATTGATTGAGGAGGATTTGCAAAATTTTCTGTTACAGCAATATGCCAAAGATGGTATTACGGAAAATGAAGTAAAATCAATTATTCTTCAACTCAAATCGCTCCCTGCTTCGGATCTTTACGAGAGCAATAAAACATTTTTGAAAATGCTGACGGACGGTTTTATTCTAAAACGTGAAGACCGTAGCCAAAAAGATATATACATTCAGCTTATCAACTTCTCAGGGTTAGACAAACACTGCCAACCCAATACTGATGAGTTGATTTCTGTAACAGCCGAACCCGAAGAACACTATTCAGTAGATACCAACATCTATAAATTTGTCAATCAATTGGAAATTATTGGAAATGAAAAACGTATTCCTGATGGCATTGTTTATATCAATGGTTTGCCTTTGGTGGTTTTTGAGTTTAAAAGTGCCATTCGTGAAGAAGCCACTATTTATGATGCCTTCAAACAATTAACCGTACGTTACCACCGAGATATTCCCGAACTGTTTAAATATAATACGTTCTGCGTTATCAGCGATGGCGTAAACAATAAAGCAGGTTCATTTTTTGCACCTTACGAATTTTTCTATGCGTGGCGTAGGGTGGCAGGTTTAGCCAAAGAAGTGGATGGTATCGATAGTATGTTTACACTCGTGCAGGGGATGTTTAATAAAAACCGTTTGCGTGATATTATTCGCAACTTCATTTACATACCTGACAACAGCAAGAAAGAAGAAAAAATAGTTTGTCGTTATCCGCAGTATTACGCTGCAAGGGCATTGTATGACAACATAAAGAAGGCGCAAAAACCAGAAGGAGACGGAAAAGGAGGGACCTATTTCGGGGCAACGGGTTGCGGTAAAAGCTTTACCATGCTTTACCTGACTAGGTTGTTGATGAAAAGCGAATACTTTGCAAGCCCTACTATCGTTTTAATTACCGATCGTACGGATTTAGATGACCAATTATCTTCACAATTTTTAAACGCCAAAGGTTTTATAGGGGACAATGCCGTGGAAAGCGTGGAAAGTAGAGCCGACCTGAGAACGAAATTGCAAGGCAGACAGAGCGGTGGCGTTTTTTTGACGACTATTCACAAGTTTACGGAAGATACCGAACTACTTACCGAACGCAACAATGTTATTTGTATTTCGGATGAAGCACACCGGAGTCAAGTAAACCTCGATCAGAAAATTAAAGTAACCGAAGAAGGCGTAAAAAAGACGTTCGGTTTTGCTAAATATTTGCACGATTCATTACCTAATGCCACATACGTGGGTTTTACCGGAACGCCTATTGATTCAACGCTTGATGTGTTCGGTAAAGTGGTTGATGCTTACACCATGACCGAATCGGTTAGAGATGAAATTACCGTGCGAATTGTGTATGAAGGAAGGGCTGCCAAAGTAGCTTTAAAAAATGGAGAGTTAGAAAAAATAGAAAAATACTACGCCGAAGCTGCCGAACTCGGATCAAACGAATATCAGATTGATAAGAGCAAACAAGAAACAGCCAATATGTATGCCATTCTTGGCGACCCTGACCGTTTGCAAGCGGTTGCCGAAGATTTTGTAAATCATTATGAAAATCGTATTTCAGAAGGATCAACAGTAAAAGGGAAAGCCATGTTTGTGAGTAGTAGCCGTGAAATTGCTTATGAACTTTTTAAAAAAATAATTGCACTTCGTCCAGATTGGAACGAAATTAGGGAAGCCGAAGAAGGCGGGCAACTTACCGAAAAAGATAAACGGGAGTTAAAACCAATAGAACGCATTAAATTGGTAATGACTCGAGGCAAAGATGACCCGAAAGAACTTTGGGATATGTTGGGAACTTCTGACGACCGAAAAGAATTGGATCGTCAATTCAAAAATGCAAAATCCAACTTCAAAATTGCTATCGTGGTTGATATGTGGTTGACTGGTTTTGATGTGCCTTTCTTGGATAGTATTTATATTGATAAGCCTGTACAACAACATAATCTTATTCAAACTATTTCAAGGGTTAATCGCAAGTTTGAAGGGAAAGAGAAAGGTTTGGTAATCGATTATATTGGTATCAAAAAACAAATGAATTTGGCTCTTGCTCAATATAATAAAGGCGATAAAGATAATTTTGAGGAAATTGACCAATCATTGGTTGTTGTGCGTGACCATTTAGATTTGCTGGCAAAATTGATGCATCAGTTTGACAGTACAAAGTATTTTAAAGGTAGCACACTTGAGCAATTGCACACGTTGAATTTGGCGGCTGAATTTGTACAGCTCACCAAAGAATTGGAAAGCCGATTTATGGCTCTGGTTCAGCGTCTAAAAGCTGCATATGATATTTGTGCAGGAAGTGAAACACTTACACAAGCTGAAAGAAATTATACTCATTTTTATTTGGCTGTACGTTCTATTGTGTTCAAGCTAACCAAAGGCAACGCACCTGATACAGCTCAAATGAACGCTAAGGTTCGTGAAATGATAAAAGATGCGTTGGCAAGTGATGGCGTTGAAGAAATCTTCAAGTTGGGAGAAGAGCAAGAAACAGAGCAAGATATTTTTGATGAAGATTATTTGGCAAAAATTGATAAAATCAAATTGCCTCATACCAAAATTAAATTACTGCAACAACTTCTTGCCAAGGTTATTGGCGAAATGAAAAAAGTCAATAAAGTAAAAGGAATTGACTTTACACGTAAAATGCAGGTTTTAGTTGACCGCTATAATCAACGTGACGAGAACGATATTTTGCGAAGCGAAGTGTATGAGGAAATGGCTGAGCAACTTACAAATCTGATTTGGGAAGTACACAAGGAATTTAATGCAGGAGATGAACTGGGAATTGACTTTGAAGAAAAAGCATTTTATGACATATTAAAAGAACTGTGTGTAAAATACGACTTCAATTATCCCGAAGATAAATTAATACAACTTGCCAAAAGAGTGAAAGATTTGGTTGACTCACAAGCTAAATTTCCAGACTGGAACAAACGCGATGACATTAAATCAGCGTTGAAAGTCGGCTTAATTCTGCTGTTAGACGAATTTGGTTATCCGCCGGTTGAAAGAGACGAGGTTTATGTTGAGATTTTTGAACAAGCAGAAAACTTTAAGAAAAATAGACAATAATGAGCCAACGCAACAGTCACACACATTGCCAAGCCCCACGAGCCAACGCTAATGCCAAAACTTGTCAAAGAGTGTGCCTGCCCCAACGCACGGCAGAAGGAAACGAAGTAGCAAATTGAAAGAAAAATGACAGGAAAAACAGAACACCAGTGCACAACAACGTATATAAAACATTTGGCAGTCAGTGGTTTATCAAGCATTTTAGCTCGTATCAAAAGTTGATGTAACTTGATAGGAAAGTGCTTCGAAATCGGCAACTAACCATACCGCCAAACGTTATAACTCTTACAAAGCGCCCCTAATCGGGTCGCTTTTTTTACCCCTAACCCCTAGTCATTAAACACTAAACACTACACACTACACACTAAACCCTAAACCCTACACACTACACATTAAACCCTACACACTAAACACTAAACCCTAAACCCTACATTAAACATTAAACACTACACACTAAACATTAAACACTAAACATTAAACCCTTCAAAAGCAGAATAAACCCTTTTAAATCCGTTCAAAGCCGACGAAAGCCTTACAACCCTGTAAGGCTTTTTTTTGTGCCCGTATCTTTGTATCACTAAAACGCTAAATAACCATTATTTATATCATGTATGGGTAAAAAACTAACAACATCACAACTTCGTACCATCTGTACTGTAGCTCGCGACATTCGTGACGATAGTGGTTCTCGAAAAAAATCGGTGACCGTTTAC
>Ga0265295_1008083_pt1 | contig 11813 bp, 8 predicted proteins | sample Munlansysbiofilm_FD_192503 | JGI IMG/M metagenome (GOLD analysis project Ga0265295, IMG submission 192503) | Leachate microbial communities from a municipal landfill in Southern Ontario, Canada - Methane capture system biofilm | ecosystem: Engineered > Solid waste > Landfill > Unclassified ... | reverse complement strand
GACATAGTGCGGACTGAAAGCCCAGACCACCCAGATCAGTCCTCCAACGATCACGATTAATAATGGAATTGTCTTCTTCATTCAAAAACCTCGTTTATTTCTCTGGCAGTAAAGTGGTTAATCCAGTAATTTCAAAGCTGGAAAGTACAGCCCCGATGATCACCACGATTAGGATGAATAACTTGAAATAATCCTGCGCTTTCAGGGTGCCCAAGAGCATCGGTTCACGATTCAGGTAGGCACTCGCGGCATACAATTCTTCTCCGATCAGGGTATAATCGCAAGTTGTGATGAAAAAAGGAATCTGAGTAACGGCATCGGTTCCAGCAATCTGCATTGCTCCCACGGAGTTTCCGGTCTCCGTCATCAGTAGCGCTTCCGCTGAGAAATATCCCAGGAAGAAGTTGGTCGCCATCCGTTCCCGGACCATGATTCCATTTACGCCTGCCACATAGGCAAATTGCACGTTGGTAAGGTAAAACACATTATTTCTGTCGTATGTATCCGGACGTCCCACCGCATAGTGAGCTTCGCGAACTATTTCCTGAGCGATGGGCATGATGATGTAATCATAGCAGGGTACGATCAATTTCGTATCATACTCGGCAGCGCGTCTGGCCACAAGGCTTAGGATGCCCATGGAAGCGATGGTTGCCACATCTGAAATAGAGCCATGCCCCATACAATAGAGCATTGGGCGTCCCATCTCAGTGGCGCGGCCGATGGCATTATCGATTTCCTGTAAACCGGCGATAGGCCTGATATAAAAGCTCTTGCCGCGTTTTGTCAGGGTTATAAAGATTATCACGATCAGACAGAACAAGAGCATGGTAAACAGAGTTACATATTTATTGTTGTCAAACCAGTTTGAAATAGGTTTGTGATACACAATTTGGTCGTTTATCATGTCTGGTTCGGATTCTACAAACAGACCCTTGCTATCGGTTCTGACCACCTTGAAGGCTTGTCTGCGCATAAAGTCGTCAAAAGCTGTCAAAACCAGTTTCACTCTGTGACGGTTACTCTTGGCGCTCAGCGCTTGCTTTACCACTTCATTTTGGGTGTAAGTATCCAGAATAGCCTGTTGGCGGGCGATCTGAGCATCGATCATGACCATTTCGGCAGGATCTGATGTGCTCTTCATTGCGTTCAGTTCGGCTATTTTAGCCTCTGCATCGGCAATGGTCTTGGCATGCATTTCCCGGGCGCGTTTTTCAAAGAGACTGGTAGAAACCAATACTTCACGCTCGGTATCCCAGGTAAAATCCACTTCATGAGACATCAGGGTAACTGGAACCTTACGGTCGCCAGGTAGCAGCTTGCGCGCTTTGCGTTCCACACCGCTGGAGCCCGCAATATGCATAATCAGGGAATCCCCTTCAGCATAGCTGATGCCTTGTACCAGTTTTTGCACCTGTGAGCCATAGGGAACCACCACATCCAACGAGTTGTCAAAGGATGTATTGCGCATCACCAGACGCCAGGCCGGGGAATGCATATATTTGCGGTAAACCACATTGTACACCTTGGACACATCCCGTTCATTACGATACAGAGCTTTGGCTGGAAGCAGCGCCATCATCCCGGGATTGTAGATCAGATCTTGATTGATCACATAATCTTCAGGTATTTCCGGCTCGCCTGTCATCGTGATTTGAACCTTCAGGCCTTTCTTAAAATCATAACCTTTGGGCAAATTCAAAATTATAATATCGTCCAGATAAAACTCTTTGAGCTTCGCTATCTGCTCTCCCGTTTCGGGATCTGTGAAGGTAAACCAGATCTTATTCACTGTCTGATTCTCAGTCTTATTGAGTTGATAGTTCACTCTGAGGCGGGAATTATCTTTATTCAAAGAGGTGGTTTTAATCACGAAGACGATCGGATTGTCCCAACCCACTGTGAGTCTGTCACCTTTGTCATTGGGCTTATCTTCCACCCAATATTTAGTGCAGGCAGGCAAGTCTTTTTCCATGCGGAAGCGAGGGGTGGACTGCTGTGAAAGCGCTGATGCTCCATAAAAATCTATCAATTCCAGAACAAACGCGGTATTTTGATAGCTGGAGGCATCTCCCTTCATTCCTACTATGGTATAGTTTTCCAAATTGCCACTGCCGACCCGGCCCTCTGCAATCATTGTGCCCCGGCCGTTCACAGCCTGGGGATTTGCACTCAGCTCTGCCCAGGTCTCCTTGGGCATAGCAGCCATCTGCCAGATCCGGTATTGGGCCAGAGCATCCTTATACAGGGGATATTCCCATTCAAAGCGCAGCTCACCGGTGTCTTCCATCACCACGCTATGCAAGGCTGGAGAAGGCTCTGGAGCATTTGGCATGGGGCTCCCGGATTGCACTTCGGCATGGGGAAGCAGTCTTTGACGTTCGTCCACTGCCACCACGGTGTAATAATAAGTTTCACCCGGTTTCAGCATCGCCATCACGGTCTGCTGATTTGCCTTGAGTCCAGCATAGCTTGTCACTTCTTCAGCTTCGGGATCTTCCATCACCTCTTGGCTCTTATGGTAGAAATCGCTGCGTTTGGCAACCGATATGAGCTGAAATTTTTCCATTAAGGTGGCGGTGAATTTGAGATCACGGGGGGGCTCGCGATACAGTATCCCATTATCCGGCTGGCCTTTCTCCCGCTTCATTTTAGTGGAGAAGGTTACATCAGAAATCTGACTGGCCGAATTGTCGTAATAAAACATGCGATCAGAAGCCACACCGCTTTTGGGGTTCACCTCAATTGATTCCAAGAAAAATAATTGGTCGGGTTCGATCCCACGGTACACTCGGTATTCGATGATTCTTTTACTACGGTCCAGCGGTTTCCAGGAAAGCATGAGTCCCGTGCCGTCATCGGCAGGAACGTCTGCAACCTGAAAATCTGCGACTATATTATCATCTTTTACTTCCTGCTTTTGCGCGATTACCAGCGTGGCTGAGAGGATAAACAGCGCAAGTGGGATCAGGATAAGGCGACGTCTGTCTAACCTCATTCGTTTCACTCCTATTTTATACATTACTAAATCTATATCTCTGTGTCTGTCCAAATGCTGTGATAAGGCATATTATGTCAAACACTTTTTTGGGCAGAGACCATTAAGCAGGTCTCATCAAGCTGCTTAAAGCCTATGAAGCTTGCGCTTGGCAAAATATCAATTGTCCTGTGAGTGCAGACTTTACTGCATCTTGCCCATCAAAATTTATAGCCCAAAGAAAGCATCCCTGAGACCAATCTAAATTCTTTTCCTGCATCCGCACGACCCTGATTCAAGATACTGATGTCAGCCCTGAGATCTATGCTGAAGGTATCTGATCCCAGCCCCAGTTTGAAAACATCCTTGAGCTGAAATCCTGTGCCCACCACAATGTCAACCTTGTGAGAAAGCAAATAATCTGCGCCATACTTTGACCGCTGAGAGCTCATGCCAGGATTTGCATCCACATAGTCCTGAATACTGTCCCTTAGGTCTTTCACTCCATCTTTGTATTCGTAGCTTTGCTTTAGTAAAAAGCTTAAAGCCGGCCCCATATAAACGTAAGCTCCCTGAAATTGATCATTTCCCAAGCCCGTGGAGATTTCCTGACGCATTTTGAACAAAAGTGGAATGCTGATATATTCCGCACTGTGGCAAATGCTGCCAGTCAAAGTAGCTGGCAAAGCAGTCCCGAGCACAGGATTGTCCGTATCAATTCCCTTACCCTCATAATCAAAAGAAAAACTGTAACGCTGCCAGAGGAATTCGCCTTGGAGCCAGAGGGAATCCACTTTCTTGCTAAGGCGTTCCATCATATACAGCCCGAAGCCTTGCGCATAACCCATTGAGACTGGATCGGACTCCGCCTGCAGATATCCATGATACCCTTCCGAATCCTCCAGATCAAAACGCAGCAGATAGCTATCGTCGTCACCCATCAAAGTAGATGCTCCACCCAGATATCTGACACCCCATTCAAAGGTCTGCGCACCCAAAGCACAAACTACAAAGATCGAAAAGAATAACAATATGCCTCTCTTTTTCATGATAACTCCTTAAAGTTCATTTAAGCATTCATTAGATGAGAAATCTCACACACAATTAGCTTTTAAGCATAGCGCAATATCTGTCAAGACAATTCTTGATTTGAGCTATTCCCCTGTCCCATATCAAGGCCGAACAGGAGTCCGCTCCTGCCTTCAAGCCCCAAACAGAAAAGCCCCCTCCAGAACGGAGGGGGCCAGATATGCAATTAGTTAATTACTTTTTAGGTAGTTGATTGGGATCAACTACAGACTTCTGATTCAGCTCTTCTACTTGCCAGGCAGTGCCATTAAAGCTGAGCGTGGTCACATTCCACATAGCACCGGTATCACCTAGATAACCATAATAGTTAGTTACTGTCTCCTCCGGTGTACCTTCATTGAGACGGATGACTATAGTGCAATTGGTACCAATGGCATTATTATAGTCATGATCGCTGTAATAATGAACCTGAACCAGGTAATTTCCGGGGATGATAGTGGTGGTGGTGGTATTTTCGGGTCCATAACCATTGACGTCATCAAAGTCAAGATACAATCCGCTGGCCGTGGATCTATGGCCATAATAGCATTTCTCGCCGTTCGGATCAGTCACCCAAAGGTCCACATCCGTGCCACCGGTATCCCAAGTCAGGGTTACGCGCAAGGCCGTGGGCGGGATCTGGGAAGTAAAGTTGATTGTATCTGAAGCTTCCAAACTGCCTGATACCGCACTGAGATACACAGCATGCTGCTCTTCGGTGATGGAGCTGTTTACCACGATCTGCTGAGAAAAGCGGCCGTTGCTGAGCTGTACATCATAGGCCTGCTGGGAATCTCCATCGATGATCAGATTGGCAGAAGCAAGCTGGGGATTTGCCACAGTTCCATATATCGTGAGGACCCGATCGGTAACAGGAGACGTGATCTCATCAATTTTCACATAGAAATCCACCGGAATCTGAATGGGAATAGAATAGATAACTGGATTTCCTGCTTGATTGAAGGCCATATACTTGAAATCAAGCGAAACGTTAGTTTCAGAATAACTCGAGGGAAGTTCCAAATTGGCCGTAAACTGAGCGGTTCCTCCTGCAGGAATTTCCGTGGGAGGATTTTGTAAACTGGCCTGGACTCCACCCTGAGCTTCCAGTGTCGTGTTGCCAGTCAGATTAAGCAATCCGGTATTTTTAATATCAAGCCTTACCGTAGCAGATTCTCCCGGGTTTAACTTGTCGTCATCGATTTGTCCCCCGGTAATCTCATATTGTACAAAAGACAGATGCACATCTACCACAGATATGGTGAGCGAGACATGCTTGGTATGTCCAGCCGAGTCTGAGACTTCACAGGAGACGATGTAATCGCCTTCCACGGAAGGTTTGAAGCTCAATTCGTTTTTCTTGATTTTCTTAGCTGTAAATTCTCCACCGCTTATCTCCCAGTTGAAATCCAGATTCTGCCCCAAAGTTCCCACGCAGATAAGTTTAATCTTGGCAGTTTCACCCAGAGTAATCACATCCGATTCCGCAGAAATGCTTTGGATAATAATAGCATTATCCGCCAGTTTGAGCAGATTATTGTACTGCTCAGTCACCTGAGACCGAATCACAGACACAGCCCCTTCCACATTGCGGATAAATTCATCGGCCACGGCTATGATGTTATAATCTCCACTGGGTAGCTCTTGCACCAGAGTCTCTGGCGCATTCATGATAATGGTAATGCGGGGATCGCTATTGGGGGTATTGACTTTGTCGATAATGACAGTCTTGGAGCCTGGAATGCTGGGATTCCCTGTTGCAGCATCTCTTACCTTGATCTCCATACTGCCTTTGTCTGTGGGGCTCTGATTGGGATTCATGTGCTGAACCAGAACTTCATTAGTCCATTCGCCCACTCCTCCACCATAGCTATCACCCACGATCTTCACTCCGGTTTCCCCGAGCTTTTTCGCGGTATTGGCAGTACGGCTGCGCTCGGCTTCATCCCAATACATTACATCCCTGCGGGTTCCCATCTTGAGGGGATCTTCATCAGGCAGGTTCAAATAGGCATTCACTTTCTCTTGCGGAGTATCTCCAGGTAAGGAAGCGAGGGGAATAAAGCCATCCTGGGAGTTATTTTCCAAGATCGATTGCCGGATGGAGGCATCACGATCAGAATTGTGCTTTTGCAAGGTAGCGGCAAAGTTCGAAACGATGGGGATGCCAGATTCCGGATCGTTAAGAGTCTGTCTCAGGCTTTGACTTCCGCTGAGGACTCTCCAGCCGGAACGGACCATCCTGCCGCTGGAAATCACCACATCACCGGCCTTATTGTATATCCCTCTGGCCACATCGCTAAAGAGACCTTTCTCATCACCATAAGGACGGATATTGTCTTCCAAATTGCGCATTTCAATAAAGTAGTTTGAAGCTGTTGAGCTCTGCTGCATGTAAACATTGACCAGAGCATCGATTTCTTCGATCGCGTTTCGAGATTTTGCACTGCCCAGAGCATTGATCTTGGCTTGGATCTCATGCATGGTCCCGTCACGGTTTTCCAGACTTCCGGTGAGATTCGTCTGGTTTTCCCAATAGTTTGCCAAGGCTTGCGAGGTGCTAGGGATATCTGTTTTCTTATCCTTATCACAGGAAACAAGCATCAGCAAAGCTAACAAAATAAACAGGCAAGTAAGGTATCGTTTCATCTTTTACCTCCAGTAAAAAGATCACATGAGTTAATTTAATTTAATCGTAAGAAAATTGTCAAGGACGATTTTGCTAATAGTTCATTTGAAAGAGATCACCCTTTGGGTAATACTCTTTAATAGCAGGCTCTTATATCCCCAAAAAACAATAAGCTGTCGCCCTGCAAAGCTTCTATTGCAGGCTTGTCAGGTCATCACTTGGGGAAACTGAAATAGCGCCGATTCCCCTGATCTGCACTCAATTACTTAGTGCTATAGCTGGAAATAAAGCTTTGACGCTGGCAGCCAATATTGCCTTAAGACAAACCAATGAAATTGATCCTCAACAATCACAGCAATCGCTTCAATTTGTTGAATATCCAAAACTTTTGCTGAACTTGAGATTACCACATCATCAATAATAATCAAAGGCAGAGGCACCGAGGAATCCAAAGTAGAGGGCATACAGCAGAATATTTGCTCCAAGCCCGATCAAAGCCCATTTACCAGCCTGCTTGCTCTTGTTTGGCATGGTGTCTTTCCAAATTAAGTAAAGAATCAAGCCCACGACGGGGGCAAAAAAGCATGCCACAGCCAGCAAACAGCCCAGTTCTCCGTCTTCTTGCATCAAAGCCCCTGCTTGTCTGACCTTCGTGGAAACTCCACAATGAATACACACAATCGCATTGTCATCGATCTCTTTGCCACAATTGCTGCAAAACATATTATTCTCCTTTAATATAGCTTATTGTTACTATGGATCTTAGTTTAGTTAATCTGTCCTCTGCTGTGTCTGATGCCTTGAAATCTGTGCCTGGAAAGTCTGAATACTCTATGCAGATCCAAGTAGAGTTTTTTCAGCAGGATATAGAACATGAGAGGGAAAACTATGATAATCGAACGGTTATAGCCCAAAGCCCCAGGGATGTCTCCTTGCAGGCAGGCCGCAAAAGCCCGGGTCAGGCCGCAGCCGGGGCAGGATTTGTGGGTAAGGGCTTTGTAAACACAGAGATTATGGCCGAAATCAAGGCGCTCCGCCGGAATGGCAATCAAGCATATCGCAAGTGCCAAGACTCCCGTCCAGAAGGCCAAAAAGAGTGCAAGCTCCCTATTGCTTGTAGAGCGGATTCCCTTGTGCATCTCTAAAACTGCCCGTAGCTATACCAATTAGATCGATCAGAGCCCAGATTCCACAGCCTCCTGCCGTCAAAAGCTGCACCACCCCTATACCCGTGTGACCGGTATAAAAGCGATGAATGCCAAGCCCACCTAAAAATACGCATAACAAAAGCGTGGTAAGCCAATCTTTTTGTTCGGAATTAATGGGGCCCTGCCTGGGCTGAGAGGAGTGCAAAGCTACTCCGCAACTTGTGCATATTTGAGCTGTTCCGTGTACGCTGCCACCACAATTCCTACAGAACTTTCTGTGGATATTGGGACTCGCTCCACATTTCATACAAGCCACTGCATTAGCATCTACGGGGTTTCCGCAATTTGTACAGTACATTCTGATCTCCTTTTTTGCCAGACTATTTGAGCAAGGTTTCAAGGTCCTTTCTGATTCATTTTGCGCTCTTTTTTCATAATTGAGAGAATTGTTTCGGTGTCAAGTAGTTTCTTCAAGATTCCCGTCAGGGAAAAAGATGAGGGTGAATAGACCAGCTGACTATCCCAGCCCATTAGCTGTAGTAGAGATGTCGTGCATATAGCAGGAAAAAATCCTCTGATCTCCACGTCATCTCCAGCGTAAGCTATTCAGGAAGAACACTTGAGATTACGGGATAGAATGGCTAAAACGATAAGCAAGGAGCATATGAGACTCAGGTTCTGAAAAAGAGCAAGATGCCCCAAATCGATTTTATGCTTGACAGAAATTGCAGGTTCTTAGCCTGTTTCTTATAAGTAATGGGAAGTCAATAATGAAGAAATCAAGATCAGCCAAACTAGAGCGCAGCATGCGCTATGTCTTTATCGCACTATCGGCAATGGCGGTGATTTACAATCTTTTCACCCGCCAATGGGAAGTCTTTTTCTCGGCCGTACTCACCCTCATTCTGTTTATCCTGCCCTCGCTTTTGGTGAAGCGTTCGAAGATAAAGGTTCCTGCGGTATTTCAGATTATAGTCCTGCTCTTCATCTTTGCTTCCATGTATCTGGGCGAAATCCATAAATATTTTTATCGCTATGCTTGGTGGGACACCATGCTACATGCAAATTCCGCCATCATGCTGGCCTACATCGGCTTCCTTTTGATTTTTACCCTGAATAGGGACAAGCGTATGTATGTGCATTTGAGCCCTTTTTTCATGGCCTTATTCAGCTTCTGTTTTGCCCTGGCTGTGGGCAGTTTGTGGGAAATTTTTGAGTTTGCCACGGATGTCGTCTTTGGTGCAAATATGCAAAAAGCCAGAGATTTGGAAGAGATTTATGGCGTATTTGATACCCGCTTGGGAGTGATAGACACCATGCGGGATCTCATCGTGGACGCCATCGGGGCACTGATCGTGTCCGTGACCGGCTACATCCATATGACCCACCGCAAGGATGCAAATTCTGTATTTTGGGCTATGCAAAAGGAATTCGTCGAAACTAATCCCGATCTATTCGATAAATAGGTTTCCGAGGCGACCACCGGCAGCAAAAGTGCTGGCCAAACCTGCATCTAAGATTTGCTTTTTAGCGCTCTTGTCATATCATATCTATTAGATAGACATTAGAGGTGTTAAAATGCAATTACAGATAGGAATAGATGGTATGCACTGCGCTTCTTGCAGTGCGAACGTGGAAAAGAGCGTTTCCGCCCTTCCAGGTGTAACGAGTGCCCACGTGAACCTGGCTTTGGAAGAAGCCATGGTGGAATTTGACGAAGGCACACTGGATCAAGAAGAGATCTTCAAAAGCATCACAGCCTTGGGCTTCACGGTGCGCGATACTCTGCATCTGAGCGAAGACGAACAGATAGCTAAGATGCACGTTGCCCGCAAGCGCATGACTTTTAGCTGGATTATCACTGCCATCGTCATGGCTCTGATGATCCCGCATATGTTGCCCCATGCGGTTTTTGGCGGCCGGATATTTCCTCATCAGATCGATGCCTGGCTGATGTTTACCCTCTCCCTGGTGGCAATGGTGTTTCCTGCCCGTGAGGTCTATACCTCTGCCTGGAAGTCCCTGGCTGCCCGTGCGGCAAATATGGAAGTGCTGATCGCTATGGGTACCATCGCCTCGATAGTGGTAACCCCGCTTTCACTGGTGGTAAAAGATATCTCCGCCCATGAATTTGCCGGCATCGCCGCCATGATTATCTCCTTTTATCTCACCGGACGCTATCTGGAAAGCAAAGCCCGTGGCAAGGCCTCAGAAGCCCTGCGTAAACTGGTCTCTTTGGGTGCTAAAACTGCCTTGATGCTGGTGGACGGTGAAGAAGTGGAGATGCCCATTCACAAGATCAAAAATGGTGATATCTTTATCGTGAAACCAGGTGCGAAGGTACCCACCGATGGCGTGATCCTCAGCGGCACCAGCTCTTTGGACGAATCCATCGCCACCGGAGAATCCATGCCCGTTACCCGCTCTGCAGGCGAAAATGTCTTGGGCGCCACCATCAATCTGGAAGGCTATTTTCAGGCCAAAGCCACCAAAGTGGGCAGCGAGACTTTCTTAGCCCAGGTGATCAAGATGGTGAGTGATGCCCAGCTCTCCAAAGTCCCCATTCAGCTCCTGGCGGATAAGATCACCGCGGTCTTTGTGCCCGTGGTCATAGTACTGGCGGTGCTGGTATTTTCCTCCTGGCTGATCTTCCCGAGCTTTATGGCTGCAGTGGCGGCTTTTATCACTACTTTCATCCCACTCTCTCTGCCCGCAGAAGGACTGGCCGCAGCGTTGATGGCCACGATCGCCACTTTGGTGATTGCCTGTCCCTGCGCACTTGGCCTGGCCACGCCTACCGCTTTGATGGTGGGCTCTGGCATAGGGGCCACAAACGGCATCCTGATCCGCAGCGGAGAAGCCCTGCAGCGCATGAAAGATGTGGATACCATCCTCTTCGATAAAACCGGAACCCTCACGCATGGCAAGCCTGAACTGATCAAAACCCACAGTTTGAAGGGCACGGATGATGATAACCTCAGCCTGGCACACAGCCTGGAATCCCTCAGCGAACACCCCCTGGCTCTGGCCATCAAAGGTGCGGCCCTGGCTCGTGGCATCAAAGCCTTGCCCACTGAAGGATTTGAGGCCAGTGCAGGGCGTGGCATCAGCGCAGAAATCGATGGGAAAAAGTACATGATGGGCAGCCTGAATTGGTTTAATGAGCTGGGGCTTGCTATGCCGGATATATCTGCAGATCAAGCTTTGGCCTATGCCGGCAAGGTCTATCTGGCGGATGAGTCCGGAGTCCTCGCCATATTTTATGTGGCAGATACCATCAAAGATGAAGCCTACGAGATCGTGCAAACCCTCATCAAAAAAGGCATCAACCCAATTATGATGAGCGGCGACAATCAAGAAACCGCAGAGGCTATAGCAAAAAGCTGTGGCATATCGCAGGTAATGGCAAATGTGCTCCCCGCCGATAAAGCTCAACAGGTCAAGGACCTGCAGGCCCAAGGCCGGGTCGTGGCTATGATCGGAGATGGGATCAACGATGCCCCCGCTCTCAAACAAGCAGATATCGGTATCGCCATGGGCCTGGGCACGGATATTGCCATCGAAGCCGCTGATATCACCATCCTGAGGGGAGATCTGCGGCTCATTCCTCTGGCGCTCAGGCTTTCGACCCAGACCTTTGCCAAGATTCGGCAGAATCTGTTTTGGGCCTTCTTTTACAACATCGTCGCCATTCCTCTGGCCGCATTTGGGGTTCTGCATCCCGTGATCGCTGAGATGGCCATGGCACTGAGCTCCGTTACCGTGGTGACGAATGCCAACCTGCTGAGGCGCAAGTTTTAGGGACGCTGCGCGTCATCCTGCTGGATTCGATGCGTCTCGCGTCGAACAAGGCCGAAGGTCTTGACCCAACTTTACCACTTTGAGTAGTTATATAGCTGTCCCGCAAGGACTTCAATTTTTCGTGGGGACTACATTTTCCAATCTTTCACAGGTTTTATAGTTGGATTCGGGCTCATGTTCAAAGCCCTGT
>Ga0265295_1008081_pt1 | contig 11814 bp, 9 predicted proteins | sample Munlansysbiofilm_FD_192503 | JGI IMG/M metagenome (GOLD analysis project Ga0265295, IMG submission 192503) | Leachate microbial communities from a municipal landfill in Southern Ontario, Canada - Methane capture system biofilm | ecosystem: Engineered > Solid waste > Landfill > Unclassified ... | reverse complement strand
ATCCGCGAGAACATCGTCGAGAAGCAGCGCATCCTCTCGTCCCTGCTCAAGAGCAAGATGTTCCCCAAGGAGGACTACGAGAAGATGCGCATCATGATCAAGGACGTGGGCTCGCTGCTCGATCACACCTCGTTCAATTTCGAGCGGCTCGAATTCCTGCAGAACACCTTCCTCGGCCTGGTGGACATGGAACAGAACCGGGTGATCAAGATCTTCACCGTGGTCACGGTGATTTTCATGCCGCCGACCCTGATCGCCAGCATGTACGGCATGAACTTCCGCTTCATGCCCGAACTGGACGAGGTCTGGGGCTATCCCTTCGCCCTGCTGCTCATGCTCCTGTCCTCCACGGTCACCCTGCTGTTTTTCCGGCGCAAGAAGTGGCTCTGAAGCCGCGCGCCCCTGTGCTGCTGATCCGCCGGCCGGCCGGCCGCCAACGGACCTCCTTTCCCCGGCAACGCCCATGAAACCGATTCCGCTGCTCGTCCTCGCCGCCGTCATCGGCTGGCTCCTCTATCAGACCTTTCAGCCGTCCCTGCACGACCCCGAGGCGGTGTCGCGGCCGGTGACGGCGCGTGGCGACCTGGCCGGCGACGAGCAGAACACCATCGACATCTTCCGCAGCGCTGCGCCCTCGGTGGTGTACATCACCAGCATCGCGGTGCGCCGCAACCTGTTCAGCCTCAACGTCTACGAGATCCCCCAGGGCACCGGTTCGGGCTTCATCTGGGACCGGCAGGGGCGGATCGTCACCAACTTCCACGTTATCTCCGATGCCAGCCGGCTCGAGGTGACCCTGGCCGACCACAGCACCTGGAAGGCGGCGCTGGTGGGCGCGGCCCCGGACCGTGACCTGGCCGTGCTGCAGATTACCGCGCCGGCGAGCAAACTGCAGCCCATCGCGGTGGGCGAGTCGACCAACCTGCTCGTCGGCCAGAAGGTGTTCGCCATCGGCAACCCCTTCGGTCTCGACCAGACCCTGACCACCGGCGTGGTCAGTGCGCTTGGCCGGGAGATCACCGCGGTCACCGGCCGCACCATCCACGATGTCATCCAGACCGACGCGGCCATCAACCCGGGCAACTCGGGCGGACCGCTCCTGGACAGCGCCGGCCGACTGATCGGGGTGAACACGGCCATCTACAGCCCGTCCGGGGCCAGTTCGGGGATCGGCTTCGCGGTGCCGGTGGGTGAGGTCAACCGGGTGGTACCGCAGATTATCAGCAAGGGGAAAGTCCTGCGCCCGGGCCTGGGCGTGACCCTGGCCAACCGCAGTCTGACCAGGGACCTGGGCCTGGAAGGGGTGCTGGTGCTCAAGGTGCTGCCCGGCACCTCGGCCGAGCAGGCCGGGTTGCGCGGCACCACCCAGGTGGGCGACGGCCTGGTGCTGGGCGATATCATACTTGCGGTCAACGGCCGCAAGGTGACCGATTACGACAGCCTGCGCGACGAGGTCGAGCGCTACGAGGTGGGCGCGAGTGTGCTCCTCACCCTGCTGCGCGACGACGCCACCGCCGAGGTGAGCGTCCGGCTGGAGGCGCTGCAGTGACCGCGGGGGCCTTGCGGCCCCCGTTTTGTCAGCTCAGCAGGCTCGGTTTCTTCTTGCGGCCCGAGCCGCCCAGGCGGCCGAGCAGCCAGCCGGCGAGGAGCACGCCGGTACCGGCCAAAAACCACTTGATCGATTCGTTCTTCCTGAGCACGGTCGCCTCGATCTGCGCGGCGGCGAGTTTCTGCTGCAACTCCTCCACCTGCAACTGGGCCTCGGCCAGCGCTTCCCGGGCCTGGACAATACCGTTCGGGTCGGCGGCCAGGGCCTCGTGCTTTTCGGCCAGGGCCGTGCGTTCGTTCGTGCAGGCGGCGATCTGCTTTTTCAGGCGGTTGTTTTCCTCGCTCCAGGCCTGCATCCGCGCCTGCAGGTCCACCTCCTTGCCCGGCTCGGTTTCGAGCAGTTCCACGGGCAGCAGGGGGGCGGTGCTGAGGTAACGGGTGCGCACCCAGCCCTCGGTGCCGTCCTTGCGGCGGACCTGCGACCACTCCGTGCCGGCCTGGAGCAGGTCGACCTGCTCGCCCAGCGGCGCGGTGGCCACCAGCCGGGCGTTGTTGGCCTGCGCCTTGCGCAGGGCCACCTCCAGGGTGGGCTTGAGGTAGCGGGATTCGGCCTGCAGGTCCGGGGCGGCCAGGCAGGCGAGCAGGAGCAGCGATGCCGCGGCCGGGACCGGCCGGAGGCGGGGGGGGCGGGGAGAGTCAGCCATATCGGACATTCCTTTCAATTCCTGGCGATGGGGAAGGCGCGGCTGCGGGGCGGCGGTCAATGCCCCGCAGCCGGCGCGGTCAGTGCGGCGGCACGCTACCATGAATCGCCTGCCGATGCCAGCGGCCGCTGGGCGGGGGCTTGCATTTCCGGACCTCAAAGGGTGTGGATCTTCTCCTTGCGCAGTCGGGCGAGTTCCCGCATGTTGCGCGCCTTGTCCGATTCGTCGACGATTTCCCGGCCGATGATCTCTTCGAGCACATCCTCCATGCTGATCACCCCGGTGACACTGCCGTATTCGTCGACCACCACGAACAGGTGCTGGTAGCGTTCGAAAAAGTCGATGAAGATGCGGTCCAGCGGGGCGGTTTCCGGGACGAAGTGGACCGGTCGCATGAGCTGGCTGAGTTTGAGGTTGTTCTGGCCGATGGCCGCGGCCATGAGCACGTCCTGGCTGAGCACGATGCCGACCACGTTGTCCGGTTCGTCGTCATAGACCGGCACCCGGCTGTGCATCCGCCACTTGCCTTCCATCCTGGCCGCCTCCCTGATGGTCAGGGCCTGGGGCACGGAAAAGGTCACGGTGCGCGGGGTCATGGCCTGGCGGACCGTCTTGTTGCCCAGTTGCAGGATGTTGGCGATCACCTTCTCCTGGTCCGCCTCGATCACCCCGGATTTGCGGCTCATGCTGGCAATGGTGGTCAGTTCCTCGGCCGAGATGTGCTGCGACCGGCTGCTGCTGGGCACCAGCCGGGTCATCAGCCGGGCCAGCCAGATGAGCGGACCGAGCACGACGATCATCAGGCGCAGCGGCGGGACGATGTGCGGCGCCACCTGCCGGCAGAAATTCACCCCCAGGGTCTTGGGCAGGATCTCGGTGAACAGCAGGATGGCCACGGTGAACACGAGCGAGAACCAGATCAGCCCCTGCTGGCCGAACAGCACCGAGGCCGCGGCCCCGGCCACCGAGGCGCCGATGGTGTGCGCCAGGGTGTTGAGGGTGAGGATGGCGGTGATCGGCTGATCGATGTGCTCCTTGAACTGCTTGAGCGTCTCGGCCCTGGCCGGATGGCTCTCGGTCATCATTTCGACCTGAAGGGGTGACAGGGACAGGAGCACGGACTCGAACAGCGAACAGGCGGCGGAGATGATCAGGGCGCTGCCGACGGCGATGAGAAAAACGGTGAGCAAGGGGGCCTCCGCGGGAAGAGGATCGATTCTTGGCCTCGCTCCGATGGGCCGGAGTTTTGCCGATTGAGGTTCATCCAGGATTAGTGTATGAAAAACCTACAATAAACAGTTCCCGTCACTTTTCAAAGAGAGATGCAACAGTCATGAGTCAGGGAGGCAACCCGCCGGTGCAGCAGCCGGCGTCGGTACGGGCGTTTGGCAGGGATCCCCGCGAGTTTGCCGGCGACCTGCTGGTCTATCTGGTGGAGGAGGACATTCCCCACCTGGCCGTCGAGGCCCCCCGGTCGCTGCACCGGGCCCTGCAGCAGGGCTGGGCCGCCGGCGATTTCAAGGGCAAGAAGGAAGAGACCCTGCTCGTCTACCCCGGTCTGCTCGACCGCGGCGACGAGCCGCCGGTGCAGGCCAGGCGGGTGCTGTTCACCGGCCTTGGCAAGCAGGACGACGACATCCATGTCCGCCGCGAGCAGCTGCGGCTCGCCGGCGGGGTCATCGCCCGCAAGGCCGGCGCGGTCAAGGCCGAGGAGGTGCTGGTGGTGCTGCCCGGCGATTTTCTCCTGGCCGCGGCCGAGATCGCCCAGTGTCTCACCGAGGGGCTGGTGCTCGGCAACTACCGTTTCGACCCGTACAAGACGCCCCGGGAGGACAGCGACCAGCCCGGCCGGGTGGCTCTCTTCCATCTCCACCACGGGACCCTGGCCGCCACGGCCGTGGCCGAGGGGCTGGAGCGGGGACGGGTGCTGGCCGGGGCGGTGTGTGCGGCCCGCGACATGGCCAACCAGCCGGGCAACGGCTGGACCCCGGCCGAGTTTGCCGACTACGGCAAAACCATCGCCCGGCAGAGCACGCTCAAGTGCAAGGTGCTCGACCGGTCGGCCCTGCAGAAGCTGGGCATGGGCGGCATCCTCGCAGTCAACCAGGGTTCGGCCCTGCCGCCCTGCCTGGTGGTGCTCGAATACCGGACTGACCGCAAGTACCCCACCGTGCTGCTCGTCGGCAAGGGGTTGACCTTCGACTCGGGCGGCATCTGCGTCAAGCCGCCGGCCGGCATGGAGGACATGAAATACGACATGTGCGGCGGCGCGGCGGTGATCACCGCAATGCAGGCCATCGCCGAGACCGGGGTGGCGGGGGTCAACGTGGTCGGGCTCATCCCGGCCACCGAAAACCTGGCCGGCCCGGCGGCGCTCAAGCCCGGCGACATCATCCGCCAGTACGGCGGCAGGAGCGTGGAGATCATCAACACCGACGCCGAGGGGCGGCTCATCCTTGCCGATGCCCTCGCCTACGGCATCGAGACCTACAAGCCGGAGGCGGTGATCGACCTGGCCACGCTCACCGGCGCGGTCATCATCGGCCTCGGTCACCACCGCACCGGCCTGCTGGCCAACCATGACGCGCTCGCGGAGCGGCTGCTGGCCGCCGGGGCGGAGGCGGGCGAGCCGCTCTGGCGCCTGCCGCTCGGGCCGGAATACCGCAAGCAGCTCGACTCACGGGTGGCGGACATCAAGAATGCCGGCAGCGACCGGAGCGCGGGCACGATCACCGCCGCCTGTTACCTGCAGGAATTCGTCGGCGACACCCCCTGGGCCCATCTCGACATCGCCGGGACCGCCTGGGACTGCACGGAAAAGTCCTACATCCCCAAGGGGCCGTCCGGTACGGGCGTGCGCACCCTGGCCGCCCTGCTGCGTCACTGGCAGCCGCTGCCGACCACCGGTGCGTCGCCGGGCGACGCGCAGCACCCCTGAACTCAAACCGCGCTCACCGGCCAAAGGGCCGGGAACGCCACACGGGAGGCAGTATGTTAGTGAAACGCAAGGGTATCACCGTCAGCCGCCAGATCATGGACGATCAGATGCTCCACCCGGGCGCCACCGGTGAACTCACCGGTCTGCTCAACGACCTGGTGGTGGCCGGCAAGATCATCAGCGCCGAGGTGAACATGGCCGGCCTGGCCGACATCCTCGGCCAGTCGGGCCGGACCAATGTCCAGGGTGAGAACGTGCAGAAGCTCGACGAGTTCGCCAACCAGACGATCAAGCGGCGCATGGAGCAGTGCGGCCATGTGTGCGTCATGACCTCGGAGGAGGACGACGACATCATCCCGGTGCTCGACGGCTACGAGGGCAACTACACCATCGCCTTCGACCCGATGGACGGCTCCACCAACATCGACGTCAACGTCAGCGTCGGCACCATCTTCTCCATCCACCGGCGGCTCGGCGGCAGCGGCCAGGGCACGGCCGCGGACCTGCTGCAGCGGGGCAGCAAGCAGGTGGCGGCCGGCTACATCATCTACGGCTCGTCCACAGTCATGGTCTACACCACCGGTTCGGGCGTGTACGGCTTCACCCTCGACCCGAGCGTGGGCGAGTTTTTCCTCTCCCACCCGAACATCACCATTCCCGAGCACTCGCTCTACTACAGCGTCAACGAGGCCTACGCCAACCACTGGTTCGATTCGACCCGCCGCTACGTCGACTACCTCAAGCAGGCCGACGGCGGCAAGGGACCGTACAGCCTGCGCTACATCGGCTCCCTGGTCTCGGATTTCCACCGCAACCTGATCAAGGGCGGCGTCTTTCTCTACACCCGCGACAAGAAGAGCGGCGAGAAGTCCGAAGGCAAGCTGCGCCTGCTCTACGAGGCCGCGCCGCTGGCCATGGTGGTCGAGCAGGCCGGCGGCCGGGCAATCACCGACGACGGCCGGCGTATCCTCGACATCGAGCCGACCAGCCTGCACCAGCGGGTGCCGCTGATCATCGGCTCGAAAAAAGACGTCGACCTGGCGGAGAAATTCCTGAACGGCGAGATGTGATCCGGCCGGGTGCGGTGGGGTGGGCCGCGGCCATTTCCCGCTTGACAAACCCTGCCCGCACCTTACTATACAGGCGACTTCACCAACGGATACGCACATGCACACGACACTCGCTCTCCTCCTTCTTCCGCTCAGCCGACTGCACAGGGAACCTGTGGCAGGGAAGGGAGTCGTGTCCTGACGGGCAGCGCACCATCCGATCTTCCAGGGCCACGGTTTCCGCGAACCGTGGCCCTTTTTTTTGACCTTTGTGCCGGAGAGACATGATGAACAAGGAAAAACTGAAGAAGTACCGGCCCTATCCGCCGGTCCACCTGAAGGACCGCACCTGGCCGGACCGGGTCATCGACCGGGCGCCGGTGTGGTGCAGCGTGGACCTGCGCGACGGCAACCAGGCCCTCATCCAGCCGATGAACCTGGAGGAGAAGCTGGAGATGTTCCGCCTGCTGGTCGAGGTGGGCTTCAAGGAGATCGAGGTCGGTTTCCCCTCGGCCTCGCAGGTCGAGTTCGACTTCCTGCGGCTGCTCATCGAGGGCGGCCACATCCCGGACGGCGTGCTCATGCAGGTGCTCACCCAGGCGAGAGAGCAGCTCATCCGCAAGACCTTCGCCTCCATCGAGGGCGCGCGGGAGGCGGTGGTCCACCTGTACAACTCGACCTCCACCCTGCAGCGGGACGTGGTCTTCAAGATGGACCGCCGGGAGATCATCGCCCTCGGTGTCAAGGGCGCCCGGCTCATCCGCGAGCAGGCGCGGGACAGCGACGTGCGCGTGCGCTACGAGTACTCGCCCGAGAGCTTCACCGGCACGGAACTCGATTTCGCCCTGGAGATCTGCGAGGCGGTCATGGCGGTGTGGGAGCCCACCCCGGAGAACCCGGTGATCATCAACCTGCCGGCCACGGTGGAGATGTCCACCCCGAACATCTATGCCGACCAGATCGAGTGGTTCTGCCGCCACATGAAGAACCGCGACTGCGCCATCATCAGCGTGCACGCCCACAACGACCGGGGCGAGGCGGTGGCCGCCACCGAACTGGCGCTCATGGCCGGCGCCGACCGGGTGGAGGGCACCCTGTTCGGCAACGGCGAGCGCACCGGCAACGTGGACATCGTCACCCTGGCGCTCAACATGTTCACCCAGGGCGTGGACCCGAACCTGGATCTCTCGCGCATCAACCGGGTGATCAACATCTACGAACGCTGCACCAAGATGAAGGTCCACCCGCGCCACCCCTATGCCGGCGAACTGGTCTACACTGCCTTCTCCGGCTCGCACCAGGACGCCATCAACAAGGGCATGAGCGCGGTGGAACTCACCGAAAGCGGCCTGTGGAACGTGCCCTACCTGCCCATCGATCCCCAGGACGTGGGCCGCACCTACGAGTCCATCATCCGCATCAACAGCCAGTCGGGCAAGGGCGGGGTGGCCTACATCATGGACCACGAGTTCGGCTTCAAGCTGCCCAAGGAGATGCAGCCGGGATTTGGCCGGGTGATCCAGGAGGTGACCGACGCCCACGGGGACGAACTCTCCCCGGAGATGATCTTCCACACCTTCGAGCGGGAGTACCTGCTCAACCCGAACGGCTATCACCTGCAGTCGTTCAACGTGCTCAAGCGCCATTTCGACCGGGACGAGGAGGCCTCCCTGGCCGAGATCGAGGCAGTGGTGGTGGTCAGGAGCGAGGAACGCAGCGTGCACGCGGTGGGCAACGGCCCGCTGGACGCCTTCTGCACGGCCCTGCGCGAGGGGCTCGGGCTCAGGTTCGTCCTGCACGCCTACCACGAGCACGCCCTCACCCGGGGCAGCGGCGCCAAGGCGGTGAGCTACATCGAGATCCTCGACGCGGACGAGGAAAGCTGGTGGGGCGCCGGCGTGGACACGGACATCATCGTCGCCTCGATCAAATCGCTGCTCAGCGCCCTCAACCGCTCGAGCGGCAAACACAAAAAGGAGTGAGTCATGCGCACCTACCCGAAAATGTTTCTGTTCTGCGGGCTGGCCCTGCTCGTTGCCCTGCCCGCCCTGGCCGAGGAGATCGGCCGGGTGAGCACCACCTTCAAGTTCGTCGGCGCCAATGACAAGATCGTCATCGAGGCCTTCGACGACCCGGACATTGCCGGCGCCACCTGCTACGTCAGTCGGGCCAAGACCGGCGGCGTCAAAGGGGCGATCGGCGTGGCCGAGGACACCTCGGACGCCTCCATCAGCTGCCACCAGACCGGGCCGATCACCCTGCCGGAGCGGGTCGCCTCGGGCAAGGACGATGGCCGGGAGGTGTTCAAGAAGTCCGCCTCGCTCCTGTTCAAGAAGGTACAGGTGGTGCGCTTCTACGACAAAAAGCGCTCGACCCTGGTCTACCTGACCTACAGCGACCGGATCATCGAGGGTTCGCCCAAAAACTCCATCTCCGCCATTGTCCTGCCCCAGGCGGTGCAGGGCGGGGTACCGGCGGTGCAGCGCAACTGAGCCGTATCCTACCAGCCGGGGTCGCCGCGGGCGACCCCGGCTGTTTTTTCCCCCTCTCCCGGCCGCCCGGCCGTCCCGCTTGCTCCCCCTCGAAAAACAATCTGCAAAACCTCGTAATTTTGCGAGCTGTCAGGGTGTCGGCGCTCTGGTTTATAGAGCCCTGAACCGGGTGCGATTCCCGCGGCAGAGGCGTGCCGAAACGGAGGCGCCCCAGGGGGCGGCACCCGGACCGGCTATGCAACCATCAAGAGAGGGAGGAAAGGATGAACAACGGAAAAATGAAGAAAATACTGGCGTGCGGCCTATTCCTGTCCGCACTGGCGGGCACCCAGGCCCTGGCGGCGGACCCGCCGGCGGGCGGGGAAAAGATGAAGGGCGCCAGCGGCACGCCGGTCAATTCCATGATCAGCGGCGGCTCCATCGTGCCCAAGGGCATGTTCCTCAATGCGCTCAACTTCTCCTACCGGGACAAGGACAGCATCGAGGACGACAACGGCATGGGCGCGCGCACCATGGAGCAGTCCATCTACCTGCTCAAACTGCGCTTTACCCCCTGGGAGCGGGTGGAGATCGCTTTTGTGCCCGGCTACGTGCGCAACGAACTGGACAGCTTCGGGCCCATGGGCGCGACCACGGTGGAAGGCCCCACCGATTTCGTCCTGGCCGCCTCCTACCAGTTCTGGCGGGAGCGTGAAGGCAAGCCGTTCGATGCCATGGTCGCCCTGGGCACGAACATGCCCACCGGCCAGAACGGCGCCGATCACCTGCCGGGCGGCGACGTCTGGTCGTTCAACGCCAAGGTCGGCATCACCAAGCGCTGGCACCCGAACCACCGCATCGACTGGGACGCCGGCATCGCCCAGCCCACGGAGACCGGCAACCAGGGCGTGCGCAAGGACACCGTCCTGACCTCCACCGGCAGCTACCACTACGTGTTCAATCCCAACTTCGACATCGGCGTGGAGTTCACCCTGGAGAACAGCGACGACTGGAAGCGGGACGGCGCGGACATGAAGAACGGCTACACCGAGATGTACGTCGGTCCGACCGCCAACTACGTGATGCCGCAGTGGAACATGTGGTTCGGCGCCGGCCTGTTCTTCCCGGTGCTGCGCGACTACGACATCCCCACCGCCTCGGACGACGTGCGCGTGGAACTGAAACTCGGCAAGGTCTGGAGCTGGTAACGGCCGCGCCAACGGTCGACCACGGATCAACCGTTTTCAGGAATCGTGCTGCCCGGGGGCGGCAGCGCGGTGGATGCAGCGCCAGCCCCTGTTTTTCTCCTTCCTGCCCGGGTGTCCGCCCGGGCAGGTTTTTTATTGCCCGCCGCCCGTAGCGGGTACGTCCCTCACTTGACGCCGTGCTGGACCGCAAAGCGCATCAACTCGGCTGAATTCTTCAAGCCCAGGGCCTCCATCATGCTGTACTTGTGGAACTCCACCGTGCGCGTGCTGATGCCGAGCAGGGCCGCGGCCTCTTTCACCGACAGCCCCTCGCCGATCAGTTGCAGCACCTCGCGCTGGCGGGTGGTCAATCGTGCCAGCCCGTTCTCCTGGCGTTCCTCCCCGGGCCGGCCGGTTGCGCTGGTAGGTGAGCAGTTCGCCGGCAAGCAGCGGCGTGATGTAGGTCCGTCCCTTGAGGGCGCAGCCGATGGCGGTGAGCAGCTCCGACGGGGCCGAGTGCTTGAGCACGTAGCCCGCGGCCCCGGCCTCGAAGGCGCTGGCCGCGTAGGCCACATCCATGTGCATGGTGAGAAAGACCACGGCCACGTCGGGGTTCTTTTTCTTCAGCTGGCGCACCGCCTCGATGCCGTTGAGCAGCGGCATGCTCACGTCCGCCACCACAACGTCCGGCATGAGCCGGTCCGCGGCCTCGAGCAGGGCGCGGCCGTCCTCGACGATGCCCACCAGGTCGTAGTCCAGCTCGAGCAGGCCGCGCAGTCCCTCGGCCACCATGCGGTGGTCATCGGCCAGCAGGATTCTCGGTTTTTTCATGGTCCCTCCTGAGGAGCGGCACGGCCAGGTCGATCACCGTGCCGTGTCCCGGTTCGGATTCAACGGTGAACTCGCCGCGGACGAACTGCACCCGCTCGCGCATGCTCGCCAGGCCGATGCCCGGGGTATGGCGGGCGCATTTCGGCTCGAAGCCGACGCCGTCATCCTCGATGGTCGCCTGCAGGCGTGAGCCGCGGGGCTGCAGGTAGATGTCGACGTGGCGGGCGCGGGCGTGCTTGGCGATGTTGCGCAGCCCCTCCTGGATGACCCGGTAGACGCAGAGCGCGGTCTGCGGGTCGATGTCCTCGGGTACCGGCTCGAAATGACAGGTCACCTCGATCTCTTCCCGGTCGGCAAAATTGCGGCAGAGGGCGTTGAGGGCGCGCTCCAGGCCGAGGTCCTTGAGGATGGCCGGGTGCAGTTCCCGGGAGAGGGCGTGGATGTCGTCGGAGAGGTTGATCAGCTGCCCTTTGACGTGGACGATCCGCTCCCGCATGGGGGAATCGCTCCGCTCGGCCTGGATCTCCAGGGTGCCGGCCTCGATGGCCAGCGCGGCCAGCCGCTGGGCGTAGTCGTCGTGGAACTCGCGTGACAGCCGGCTCAGTTCCTCCTCCTGGGAGCTGATGAGCCGGCCGGCCAGGGTCTGCAGTTCGCGCTGGCTCTGGCGCAGGGCCTGTTCCGCCAGCTTGCGGTGACGCAGGTTGACGATCAGGCCGACGATCAAAAGCGTCTGGAAGACGAGCAGCAGGGCCACGCCGATGATCGCCTGCTTGTACTGGTCCCACAGGGTGGCCTCGCGAAAGAGGATCGAGGCCTGGTCGGGCACCAGGCTCTCGTCGATGGCGTGGCGTTTGAGCTGGCGCCAGTCGTAGAGGGTGACGGACGTGCCCTCGCCGAAGTCGAAGGCGGCCCCGGGTCGCTCCTCGCCGAGCAGCAACCGCAGGGCCTTGCGGGCGGCCGCCTGGCCCTGCTTGTGCAGGGAGATGAGCGGCCCGCCGACGATACCGTGGCCCATGAACGGCTCGTACGGACCGAACACCGGCGCCGTGGTTTGGGCGGCGATGGACTGGAGCACCGTCTTGGGCA
>Ga0265295_1008080_pt1 | contig 11815 bp, 1 predicted proteins | sample Munlansysbiofilm_FD_192503 | JGI IMG/M metagenome (GOLD analysis project Ga0265295, IMG submission 192503) | Leachate microbial communities from a municipal landfill in Southern Ontario, Canada - Methane capture system biofilm | ecosystem: Engineered > Solid waste > Landfill > Unclassified ... | reverse complement strand
TTTAAGATTTTTGATAAAAACACATTCAACACCGGAATTGAATACACCGAAGACAAACTGGTGACCCACAGAATTAACGCTGATAAAAATCGCTTATCAAACCTGATTGCTTTTGCTCAAAATGAAGTTGAAATTGTTAAACACCTAACCACCATTGCCGGAGTAAGAACAAATCTCCATTCAGTATATGGATTCCACGCAATACCGCAAATATCAACAATGTATAAGCTAGAGCCACTTAGGTTCAGGGCTGGCTATTCCATGGGATTTCGATCCCCCGGAATAAAAGAAATGTACATGGAATTCTCGCCAGTTCCAATTGTTGTAATACATGGGAATCCGAATCTAAACCCTGAGTCGGCACACTATTTTTCGCTCTCTGCCGAATATTCAAAATCGATTTTAAACACATCAGTATCTCTCTATCAAAACAATATAACAGATATGATAACCGAAGTGCAAAGTTTAACAGATCCACGATTATGGAGATACGAAAACATTAACAGTGTACGAGTTAATGGGGTTGATTTTGTACTTAGAGCAAAATTAAATTATGGTTTTTCAGTAAACGCATCATATAGTTATACCGACTCGGAAGATAAAACTACGGGGAAACAACTGCTTGGTAGTAGTCACAACAATGCTGGACTAATGGTTCAGTACAATTACTCGAAAAAGAGATACAATCTGGGTGTAAACCTAAAAGCAAATTACTATGGCGAAGTTCCCTACAAAGAGATGGACGAAATTAGTGGTGAAACAGCCTCTAAAATGCACGACGAACACCTGATTTGGAATTTAACAACTACGCATAATGTATTATCAGGGGTGGTTTTAACACTTGGCGTACAAAATATTTTTGATACCTACGAACTTAACAATATCATGAATTTATTCCCGGGAAGACGGTTTTTCATGGGATTAAGAATAAATATTCACAAACTAAAATTCAACTCCTAGCAACCATGAGACACACAAAACTAAGCACTGTTATTACCATTGCCACTTTAATCACATTTAGTGCTTGCGAAAAAAAAGCATCGAATAATACAGATACATTAAAGCCAATAACCACAATGGTAGCAGCAACCAGTTATACCGATTGGGTTTATTATTCATTATCAGAAAACCGTGTAATTGAAATTTCCGATCCTGCAACATCCACAAACTGGGACATTGCGCTGATGCGCAGTCATTTCAGAACCAACAGCGGAACATCTGGAAATGGCAATGGTGGTGCTTTCGATGCAGGAGTTGTGAATTTTGACACCTACATTCAAGCTCCAGAAACAGGGTACGTGGTTGATTCTACAATCCAATCGTTCAACTTCCTAACAATGGATTCTACGGAGGTAGCTGCAAATACGGTTCTTGAAAACTGGGGTTCGCTTTCAGAGGAAATGCCTCCGGTATTTACGCCCAACAATAAAGTGTTCGCAATAAAAACTGCAACTGGAAATTACGCTAAAATAATTATTCTAAGCTACTACAGAACCAGTGAAAGTGGTAATGTAACGTTCAAATATCTTTATCAACCAAATGGTTCTAGGGTTTTAGAGTAAAAGCACATTACACCTCATAAAACAGAACATACATAAAAGGATCTTGTGCAAGAAGATGCAAATGGATTTGCAAATCACTAGTGTTCAGCAAATCTTTTAAGATTTTTCAGTACACTAGCAATGAAACATCTCGTGTATTATTAAATATCAATCTTTAGCCCAACATTCCTCATTGGCAATTCACATAGTGCAATTTGCAGATGTTTATCATCGAAATCGTTGTAGGCACAGAGTGCCGTAATATTTGTAGAAGACCTAATGAAATTGGTAATTGAGGTGCAGAGCACCGGAACAATTGTTTTGAAATAACACGAACATATGTATTAGCACCGAAACGTTTAAAATGACATACTAATATTGCGGTGCTCTGCACCTTAATGTCATCGGATCGCCATTCCTACAAATATTACGCGGCGCTGCCGCTAAAAACAATTCATATTCATGGGCAATTCATATATAATACTTTTAAATTTGCAGGAAATTGAATTACCCTCGGCTTCAGCCGAGGGTTTAGGCGCAATAATGAAATAGGGCTTCAGCCCAACATTCCTCATTGGCAATTCACATTGCGGATTATGAAAAAGATTCACAATACCCATAACATGTTTTCGTAATGTGTAAAATATCTGTATTTAACATTAAATGCGGATATCATTAGGCTATTTATAGAAATCTTTATATTCGGCTAAAGCCAATTTGTTTTCCTTGGCAACCCCATGGCGATGAACAATTCAATTACAACATCTATGAACTTGGTAGGTTTTCTCTTACCAACGGTGTCGCTCCAAGAAACACCGTTGATGGTGGTTGAAACGATGCGACACAATGCGCCATATCCAAACTTTGGCAAAGTTCTGATCTTGCAGCACTGCCAAAAATTTTCCATTGTCATTACACATTACGGATAAAAATTTCCCACTCGGTATGTTCACAATCTAGTATTCATTACTACTAATTATCCCGCAACAGCGCATTTATTTTCACAAATCAAAAAGGGGAAAGATGTTTTAGCCATCTTTCCCCTTTTTAATTATAATTTCAGCAATCGTTATTTGATCATTAGCTTATGAACCTTAACATTTCCTTCGGTCATTACATTTACATAGTAAACACCGGAAGAGAACCCATTAATTAAGTCACTAATATCAAGCGATTTCATTCCATTTAAAAACGCCTCTCTTGCTCCAACAACGGTACCCGACAAATTATACACAAACACTGTTACCTTCTGATTTACAGACTGGTTGAAATAAATCATACATTTATCAGAAGCTGGATTGGGATATATATCAGAAACAAGTTCTACTTCGCCATTCACAAAAGCATGAGCAATTTTGGATAGTTTTTCCGTCCCATCGAAATCTATTTGACGTAAACGGTAGTAGTTGTTTCCATAAACAGGTGCGTTATCTTCATAGGTATAGTTTGAGAATTCTGATGAATTGCCCTTTGAATTTACAGTAGCTATTCGCTCAAAATCAACCCCATTAATCGATTTCTCCAACTCAAAACGATCATTATTGTACTCCGAAGCGGTAATCCAATCAACATTAACCGTTGAGCGGGTTGTTTCGCTGGCTGTAAAGCGAACAAGTTCAACCGGAAGCGGATTTTCACTATCCAAAATACTACCAAATGTAATGGGGCTAAAAGTATCAAATATAACTGCTGATTTAACACTTCCTGGTCCTCCCACAGCTCCGTTCCAAGATGCCACTCCACTCATATTGCGCCACGAACTGGAACTATAGTGAGCAACCACCAAACTGGCAGTATCTGTAATTTGGGACCGAGCAGTATCTTCCCAATAGAGGGTAACCTTTGGAGTAGCCGTTCCTACACCTCCAGATCGACCAAGATCCCAATACTCAATGGTGCTAACTCGCTCTAATCCAGGAACCAACGGAGTAAAGGTTGAGTATCCATTATTGAAATACTCCGCTTGGAAATATCCACCACCAGACATGTCTGTAATCGCTAATCGTGCAGAAATACTATCTTTTCCTAATGGGAACACAAAACCAGTAATACCTACTTTTCGCATTGGTCCGGAAACAAAACTAGTATTGTGATTAACTTGGTTAACAATACCTGTGTTTTCTATTGTCAACAAAGCTGACGATGAAGAACTTACAATTCCTTGGGTTAAATCAAAGGTACCGTAAATGGATATATTAGCCCCCATATTAATTTGAGGAGCGGTTCCTGACGTGTTATTAACAGTAACATTATTAAACAAGAATTGATACGAACTTGTAATCGACTGTGCTTCAGAACCATTAAAAATCAAAGAACTTGTTCCTCTCGTAAACGAACCAGACGGCATATTCAAATTCCCAGATATGGTTATGGTTGAAGCCAATGCATTAAAAGGAGACGCTATTTGCATATTTCCGGCTACCGTAATCGCATTGTATGCCGATTTTACGCCAATTCCACTTAGAACCAGATCTCTAGCCATAACATTATCAATTTTTTGTGGAGTGCTACCATTAAATACCATTACAGAATTGCTTCCAGGAACAATGGTTCCACTATTCGTAAAATCTCCGGCTATTTGTATTTGTCCATCGATATTCAGATTTACACCCGAATTAACAACAACATCTCCAAGCGCTTCAAGCGTGTTTCCTTCTTGAATAGTCAAGGATCCCCCATTTATTGATAAATCGTAACAAACACCATTGGCATTAAGAACAGGGTAATTTGTACGTCCCGTGGGAATTATAACATTGGTAGAAGCTGATGGAGTACCTTCACTCCAGTTGTCTGGATTTATCCAGTTTGTATCTGTATTTCCTGTCCATTCAATGTTCGCATATTCCCATCCAAGGGTACAATATCCAAAGGCATTGTATTTATATTCAGAAGTAACTGTTCCTGCTAGCGCAGTTCCTGTGGAAGCACTTTTCCCCATTGATTTCCATCCCTGTCCGGGCATATAATACGCTGCAACTATCGGTTCTATGTTATCAATTCCACTGCGCACACCATCATTCCAATGAAATGTCACCAATGGCTCTCCACTTCCTGCGTTTCTGAATAATTGCCAATACTCAACTTTACTAACTTTATTCATGCCATTCTGAATTTGATTTATTTGATAACCAGACTCAATATAAACGGATTTAAATGTAGATACAGATCCAGCAATATCACTAATTCCTATTGGAGCATACACATTGTCGGACCCAATTGGGAATGTAAAGTCCTCATTCCCAATTTTAGTCATATAACCAACAACATAAGCGGTACTACTTCCTCCGGTCATAGTTGCATTATCGAGAATGGTTAAGGTGTTTGTGTTTCCGGATTCAACTCTACCTTTAGTTAAACTAATATTATTGGAAATTTTGACAACATTTCCCAATGTTACAGCTGAAAGAGCGGCGGAATTATTAATAATAAGATTGTGAAATGTTTCCGATTTAACAATAAACTGCGGACTTGCCCCTGTGAATTGTACAGTACTGGTTCCACGATCAAATATTTTATTTCCTTTCCAATCGCCTTGAATTGTTATTGTGTTGGTCCCGGCAACTAATTTCGCACCGATTGTAAAATCTTTTTTAAGTTTCAATTCCGTAACTAAAGTCTTAGTCCCTAATCCGGATAGTGCAAGATTATAAAACCAATCACTGTTGGCATTATTAATTACTTTATTGGCATTACCATTCATATATATTGTTCCATTACCATGGACAAACCCAGTATTGTTAATAAAGTCGCCACCAATGTAAATAGCATGAGCAGGATTTGTTACTACCAATTTCCCGGAGAGAATTTTAAGATCGCCTAACACATTCACATTACTTCGAGTAGAGAACTCACCAATACCTGCTCCACCGCTATTTAACGTTAAATTAAATACCGTAGCGGTTCCGAGCGATAACTCCATGTTATTTACAGATCCTAATTCAAGGGTACTTGCACCTCCATGGGTAAATGTTCCATTGTTAGCAAAAGAACCGCCAACAAAAACATGGGTGCTAGATCCACTTTGGATGGTAAATGTACCACCATTCACAAAATCCTCACCAACAGAAAGGTCTTTCCCATCCGCAAACGTAATTGACCCTCCTGGGTAAATTGTTAAACGTCTAGCTACGGCGGTATCAAGAACTGTAACTGAATTTAATAATGGATAATTCGTGCATCCTGCTGGTATAAACAGAATAGATGAATCGTTAGGGGCAGATTTCGGCTCCCAGTTATCCTGAAAATCCCATTGAGAATCAATTAAGCCAGTCCAGAAAGCGGTTGGGTTGGTGTAGGTCCAAATTATTTTACCCGTAGTCATATTTAAATCATCATCTTCATAATAGTGACCGGCAAGTAATCCATAAGCATCTAAAAATTTCACACGACCCGTAAATGTGGATTCACGCTTGGCATTAAACTTAGCTCCTTGTGCGAAATTAACATTGCTGATAGTAATCTCGGTGTTCTCAATCGTATTTTGAAAATATAAATAGCGGCCACCAGAAGCCCCATAAATAAAGATCCCATTTCCAAAGTTGTTTGTACTATCGATGCTTGAACCGGGAGCTAACACTATTCCGTTTGCATGCAAATACTCAAACTTATAGTGGTTTGCGGCTATTTTCCCTCCAATATTTATATTTACTTCATATCTACCTGTACCCCCTTGGTTAGAAAATACAACTTCGTTATTCTCGAGTCCAATTAAAGATAAAACTCCACTAGATACAACACTAACTTTAGAGCCATTAGTAAACAGCGCTGAGCCATTACTTGAAAAGTTCAACGATCCGGATATAGTAAGAGTCCTCGATAATGTAGGATGCCCAAATTTCAAGCTATTTTCACCAATATTCAGTGTAGCTCCCGCTTTAATATCTACAATACCTTGAACATTCATAACAGGACTACTAAGATTGTAGGTTCCGGCTACAAAATCAATATTATTGTAAATTGAGACACCAGGATATATTGAGTACGTTCCTGACGAACCCAATTTAAACTTATTGTTACCTTGTTGGATCACTCCATAATTTATGAATGAACCTAAAACCTCGAAATTCCCATTGGCGTGCGTTAAACTCATGTTAGCACCATCGGCAACCTCAAGATACTTCACTTGATTCGAATTCGTAGTAAAAGCAACATTTCCCTGTTTTTGAACTACTAATCTGAGTTTATCCGACGACAAAGAATTATTCACGGATGAGTTTCCGACACCATAAATTTCCATTGTTCCTCCATTGGTTGTCATAAACTGACCACTAGCACCTTTAGCAAAGTCACCACTGAATCGTAGCTTTGTACTATCATCGCTAAAATGAACAGGGTTATTAACTTCAACGATACCATCAACCGTTAAAACTCTTCTGGCAGAATCGGCATCTCGCACAAGGTGCAATGGACCATTGATAATAATGCTCTTAATAAATACGCTATCAGCAATATTTCGAATGTAACAAGGATATCCGGTATTTTCTATGATTACATTGTCGGTTGGTTCTGGAACCCGTTGAAGGTCCCAATTATTTGCAACATTCCAATTTTTCCCGGATTCTCCCGTTCCACCCGTTCCACCAACCCAAGTAATGGTATTGCCGGTCTTCCAGTTTATTAAGTTATATGAATCATTCTCAAAGCTTGGTCCTGCAAGAGCTCCTGACCACTGATGTATATCGATTACTCCGAGCGACGAGACTGTTTTTGAAATATTTTTCGTTCCATTGGTTGGATTAACAGGGAATGAAATATTAGCAATACTATCGGCACCGGTAAAATTTTGAGAATTCTCTAATTGCAAACAAAATCCTTGTACAAGTGGGTTTGTAAATGTACCATTACTGAAATTATCAATAACATCAACCTCGGCTCCGTCTTTAATGTTAATACCTGCTAAATCCATATATTCAAACTTATAATAATTAGCATGAATTTTAGCACCGCTCTCCACATTAAAGGCATACCTATTATTTCCACTGTTACGTGTCACCGTAGCTGGATATTCTGGAGTACCAACAATATGAATCTCTCCGCCATTTAACACATTAAGTGACGTTAAATTACCCAACTTGACCGTTCCTCCGGGATTCGTAAACAAGGTTCCCTCTATATTAAAAGTAATCCCGTTGCCTATAGTCAAACTATTTCCGTTCAAACTCAACGTTCCTGCACTCAATGCAGTTGAACCATTAGCTGCCACGTCGTCAAGAAGCGTGTAATCGGCTCCGCCATTAATTGTCAACTGATTAAAAATGGATCCATTTGCCTGAATACTGGCATTTCCAACGCTCTTGTTCAGAATATATTGACCATAGGTCCAAAATGTTCCCGTATTGGAAGCTACTAAATCTCCTCCAACGGTAACCGACTGATAATCTTGAACATAGAACCCACCAGAACGAACCCAAAGTTTATCTTTAATGGTTAAACTTCCTTGATAAACGAGTACTCTTGTGTCAGTGGTTTGTTGATTAACTCTAATTTTATAAAAATCGTTAACACTGGTACCTCCTAAATATATATTTTGATTTTCACTCCCAGTAAATACAACTTCACCTTGAGTACAATTAAAAATTCCATCCTTTTGATTATACCAATGACGGCCTATATTAATAATATTATCGTTGGCGTTTAGAGTAGTAGCATTTAAAAAACTTAAATCACGCAAAACAGTAATATCGCCTTCTAATGTTTTCGTGCTTCCTTTATCAAAGGTCACGTTTCCATAAACAATTTCAATATTATTACTATTTCCACGAACAATTTGATCCATGGTGCCTTCATAAAATACAGTAGAAGTTACATCGCTCTCATATTCACTAAACCCACTTGGATAGTTATCGGCTCCTGAAATGATTATTCGACAATTTTTAGACACTTCAAATTTACCTGATCCTGAAATGTTAGATGTGCTATTATCCAGTGGTCGATAATAAGCGCATTCCAAAATAACAGAACCCTTTACTTGCAAATCACCTGTAGCATATGTCGTCCCATTTTTGAAATGAAGATTCGTAAACAATCCTTTAAGATGCTGGGTGCCTCCTTTAAATACAAGAAATCCATTCCCTATATAATCACCATAACCATACCAATAATATCCATAATAATGGATTATCTGATCGTTATCATCAACAGTTCCCCCATTATTTACAAATACAACACCTTCAATATTCATCGTACTATTTTCCGCTAATTTCATAGTTACTCCACTTCTAACTATCAGCGAATAAAGATTAGGGCTAGTACTGTTATAACTAATAATTGTACTATCTTTAAACGTTTTTGTTCCTGTTCCATTAAGCTCCAATCGACTAAAACGTCCATTAGTAATATTCTGTACTCCACCATTTAAATCAAACCAACCAACTACAGTTTGGTCAAAAGTTCCAGACACGTACTCATAATCCCCTTTTAGAGAATATTTATAATTTATAGCATTCGGCTTAACAGTTCCAGATGATATTTTAAAATCGCCATCAAAAACTATTTCATTATTATGTGCATTTAAAAGATATGTTGCTCCTCCTGCAAATTCAACATTATTGAAGGATTGACCTCGAGGGGATATCGTAGAACTCCCCGATGTTCGATTAAAAAATATTGTTGATTTTTTTGGGATAAAATTTGCATTGATTGCTATGTCCCAAGCACCAAATAGATCGATGACCGCATTGTCTTCAATTGCAAGTGTGGCAGTTGCCCCTAAAACGACATCTTTTTTCACCTTCACCGTATCAACGCCTGCTTCAATGGTTAGAAATCCATTTGTTAATGTCAGTGTCTTGCATACTGCATCGTTAGCATAAATAATAGGATTAGAACCCCCAATGTTATCAACCTTAGATATTTCCACATCAATAGTTTCATCAGGAATAACTGCCGGACTCCAGTTTCCAGGAGTAAACCAGTCGGTGCTAACTAATCCAGTCCAGCTTAACTTGGTAATATTCGGCCAAATCACTTGACTGTTCACATCATCTTCAAATGCTTCAATGCCCATTGGTCCACCTATATCCCCAGCAAATGTTATCGTTCCTGAACATCCCGATGGTCTAAAAACATTAAAATGACGACCTACAACGGGTACGGTTGCATGATTAAAGACAACATTTTCAATATTTCCTATGCTACTCACATCATTTCTAATTTGCATATAATAAAACTTACTATAGATGCTGTCAGACATAGGGTCGGGATCAGTGAATTGAGTGCCGGAATAAATTCCATTCCATACTCCGTTTGAAAAATTATTAGCTGGGTTAATCGTTGCACCGTCTTCAATTATAAATCCATCATAATTCAAATCGGATATGGAGTAATATGAAAATCCTAAAGTTGAGCCCGAGTGTGCTGTTAATTTAATTCCTCGATTTGTATAACCAGCAGATTTCCCAATTGTTGCATTTCCAGATTCGTTGCCCACAACACGCAAAGTGCCATATACATCCAAGGAGGGATCTAAATCATATAAGTCGAACAATAATTTTGCATTCTCATCAACTTCCAAAACAGCACCGCTTTTAACAATGTGGCTTTCGCCCATTGGAACACTAGGAATATCTGAATCATTATTGCCTAATGTAAGAGTTTTACCTCCTAATTTGAGATGAGCACCTGCGTTTAAAGTAAGCTCCTCATCAAGAGACATATCGTTGGTTAAGGTATATTGTCTATTTTGATTGTCAATACTATTGAAAACAACATTATAAAAAGATCGTCCGCTGGATTTTATAGTTTTGTTATCCGTGTTGTTGCTTTCAAAATAGACCGTATTACCATACGGATAAAAATGCCCTTCTACATTCCAATTCCCATTTACCCTAAAATTTAGTGGACTTTCGGTGTCAACTGAGGATCTAAAATAAACATTTTCGGTAACAGTAAAATCATTTACATTAATCGAATCGGTAAGGTATTTATTTCCTCCCACTGCAAATGAGACATTTTGAGCAGTTATTGGGGGAATATATTGAGTTCCATTTCTATCGAAAACCAAATTTGAATTGGACACATCCCACGTTCCATTGAAAACAGTGACTAACGATGATCCTATATTATGAGTCAATGCACCAAAATCTACCGCAACCAGAGTCTCCGGAGCTGGTCCTTGAATCGTTAAGTCATTCCGGATATTAAATCCAGTGTCAACGACCGTTTTAGTGCCTCCGGTTTCAAAAAAGACTTCGTTGAAACTGTTATCACCGGGATTTATAGTCTGGTTGAGTCCATTAAAATGAAACGTTCGTGCTGCATGATCAAATTTACCCTTATTATCAAACGTACTGCCTTCAAAATAAACATTATATGCAGTATAAAGAGTATCAGTAGATTCAATTGTAACGTTACCTTTAATATAATTATCGTTATCTATAAGTGAAGTATGACTTCCCTCCGAAATCACAAGATTGTTAATGTTCACATAATCAGACCCTCCCGAATAAATACGCTGTCGTTTTTTACCATTCATATACATAGTAGAAGTGTCTGTTGGGATATAATTCCGGATGTCATTATTATATCCACCTAAATAGAGATCATGTCCATTGTCTTTAAAGACAATATTATTATAGTTGATATAAAAGTTTGATTTAGCTGTGAAATCACCATGCAAATGAACCTCTTTCGAAGCATCGTCATACAAATATACCGATCCATATTCTACACCCGGAAGTATGGATTGATTCTCATCGCCTCGAACATAATATAAATTTGTTGAGTCAATAGAATACTTGGTAAAACCGGTAGGGAATGCGTATTTTGTAGTTGCCGTTGTATCAGGGATATAAGAATACAGATAGGAATTGGTTCCAATTGTAAACGTTTTATCCTCACCATCACATACAATTGCATAATCGCGCATATTTAAGTTCGTATTGTCTTCAAAAGTCATGATTCCATGTACTTTAATAGTATTACTTAGGATTATAGCTCCTGTTCCTTGCTTAATGAAATTATTGAATTCCTTCACATTAGCATTCAGGGTTAAACCTGCTCCTGTATGATAAAATGTACCTATTCCCCAATCAATTTGATTAATAGGATCATTTACTGAATCCTGAATAACCAATGAATTTTCTAAATACATATCATGATTATTCATAACCAATTGGGTTGGCTTGTCATATCCTGCATGTTGGTTTATAACGTAAACTTGATTTTTGACATACAAATCGTCCGTTACCGTTTTTCTCATTAAATCAGTTGCGGTAGAATCAGGAGTTGTTAACGTTCGCAGATTAAGATTATGATAGTGAATTTGTGACCCTGCA
>Ga0265295_1008078_pt1 | contig 11817 bp, 5 predicted proteins | sample Munlansysbiofilm_FD_192503 | JGI IMG/M metagenome (GOLD analysis project Ga0265295, IMG submission 192503) | Leachate microbial communities from a municipal landfill in Southern Ontario, Canada - Methane capture system biofilm | ecosystem: Engineered > Solid waste > Landfill > Unclassified ... | reverse complement strand
AAGCTGAAAAGTTTAAATTAAAAAGTGCAGAATCTAGCTTTAGACCAGCGATTGATTTAGAATTGACTACAACAAGAACTTACAATAAAGATATAGAGCCAGAAGACCTTTATACTCAAGATTCTAATGAAGCATTTATAACATTTAAATACAACCTTTATAATGGTGGTAGAGATGCTAATAAAATGAAATCTGTTTATAGCACAATTAGAGAGTTTAGATATAAAGTTGAAGAAGAAAAACGAAAGGTTAAATGGATTGTTTCAAATTTATTTCAATCTTTAAAGGCTCTGGAAAGCTCAATTTCAAGTACGAAAGAAGAAGTTAATTCATCTAAAGTAACAGTTGATTCATATTGGGAAGCTTTTAAAAATGGAGAGCAAGATTTACAAACACTTTTGACATCACAAAGACAGCTAAATACTGCAGAAGTTTCTTTGATAGAGTTTTATGAAAATAGATTAAATGATTTTTTCAAGCTTTTATTAGAAACTGGAAGATTAATAGAATATTTTGATTTAAGTCCATATGAAGATAAATTTATTGATTTTAGCAAGAGCGGATATAACAATAACTATTTTGAAAAAATGGAGATGAAAACTAATCAAATTGCAAAAGCTGAAGTGAGTGCTTCTTTATCTGAAAAAGAAGTAGTTAAAGAGATTGAAATTGTTGATTCAATTGATGATATATTAGTCTTTAAAGATAAATTCTTAGATGCCGAGGATGATGATTTTACTATTTTTGTAAGTGATTTTGAAACTATATACGATGCATTTGGATATATGAAACAAAATAGTTTATCAAAACAAGCATTTATTGTGGATATTTTAAAAGATTATAAACTAAGAAGTGTTATGGCTTATGGTATTTATGCTACTAGTGAAGAAGCTAATAGTGCTCTTTCTCAAATTAATCAAACCCAATCAAAAACATATGAAATAGTAACTATTGATAAAATTAAAGATTTATATAGAAAGTTTATAAATGGTTTTGATGAGCTAAAACCAAAAGCAATTGTTCAAACAAAAACAATTAAAATGGCACCAAAACCTCCTAAAGCTTATGTAACAGATAGTAAGTTTAAACAAGAATTTGTTAATACTAATGGAGATTATTATACTATTAATTTAGTAACTTTTGCAAATCTTGATGATGCAATAGATCTTATTGATAGTGAAGATATTTATGATAGTTCATTGACTTTTAGATATGGTCCAAATGGTGAATGGATAAAAATTGTATACGGAGTTTTCTCTAGATATGAAGATGCTCATATTGCTCTTTCATTATTATCATCAAGTGTTAAAGATAGATATTACCCTGTGGTAGAACATATAAAACATCAACAAGAATTATATAGCAAATATAAAGATTTACCTCTTGGAACTCCAAGCAAATCAAAAGGGGCAGTTGAGTATATGACAGTTTCTGAAGATACAGTTGTAGAAACTAAAGAAATAGAATTTGATGAGACCACACAAAAATCTATTTTGGTAGATATGCCAAAAGATTCAAAAGCAAATCAAGAACTTATGAATATAGATTTGACACAAAAACCACAAGTTGCTGTTTCTAAAGAGGTAATTGAACCTAAAAAAGAAATAGAAGATATAAGTGTCAAACCAATAGAGCCTTTGGTAGAAGCACAAGAAATCAAACAAGAAGCTGTAGCCTTGGATGAAGTAAAGACTGAAGAAGTTAAACCTGAAGAAGTGATGCCTGTTGAAGATAAAGTGGAAATCATTAATGATGAGATAACTCAAGAAAAAGAAATTGTAGAAGAAGAAATAAAAGCTATAGAAGTCTTAGATGCGCCAGTCAAAGTAGAAGATAGTATTGAAGTAGAAGAAGCAATAGTTGAAGAAGTTAAGATTGAAGAAGTGATGCCTGTTGAAGATAAAGTGGAAATCATTAATGATGAGATAACTCAAGAAAAAGAAATTGTAGAAGAAGAAATAAAAGCTATAGAAGTCTTAGATGAACCAGTCAAGGTAGAAGATAGTATTGAAGTTAAAGAAGCAATAGTTGAAGAAGTGAAAACTGAAGAAGCAATAACTGAAGAAATTAAAGACGAGCCAATCATAGAAGAAGTTAAAATTGAAGAAGTGATGCCTGTTGAAGATAAAGAAGAAATAATACAAGATGTGCCAAAAGTTGAAGAATCGTATATTCAACAAGAAGAGATTGTTACTGAAAAAGAAACAGAAGAAGTAGTTGTTGAAAATATTAGAAAAGTTGAAGAATTTGAAATACCTCAAGAATTTCAAGAAGAAATCATTGAGCCAAACAAACCTACTCAAGCTATAAATATTGTACAAAATATAGATTTTTCAAAAGAAATTGAAGAGGTTTATTTTGAGGAAGTTACCGATGATTCGCTTAATATGATTGGTTCAAAAATTAAATATCAAATTGATATTAACACATTGAAAAAAAGTGAATTAAAGTGGTTTGTTGATAGGTACAAAATAGTTGATTATTCAACTATGGACTTAGGTAATGGCGTAGTTAAAATATATATAGGTGATTTTGATAGCAAAGAAAAAGCTTTGGAAGTTTTAAATTCATTTCACCCTTATGTAAACTCAATATCAAAATTAGTTGAGTATAGTAGTGATAAAGAATAAATTATGAATTTAACAATAGGTAAAAAATTTATTATTTTGGCTTTGGGCTTGTCTATGTTTGCTATAGTGTTTTTTAGTTATAGTTATTACAGCCAAAAAAATAAGCTTTTAGATGAATTTTCTAAAGCGAACTCATCTCATATAGAGTATGTAACCGCTAGTCTTCAAGAAGCATTAATGGCTAGTGATTATATGAGTATTTTCAATATTTTACGGGGAGTTATAAATACTACCAATATAAAACATATTAAAATAACATATGAGCAATTTTATTTTACAAAGAGTGCTTTAATTTATAATTCAAATTATCCAAAATATATGGATTGGGATATATCAGAAGTTTCAACAGATGCTAGAAATGGTTTTGTATCACTAGAAAATAATAATATGTACAAATTAAACTCTACAGGTTTATTTAATAGCAAAAGACCAGTTAATGTTAGGTTTGTTTTGTATAAAAATGGCGCAGTAGTAAATGCATTTTCAAGATTGAATTTCTATTATGAATGGTCGAAACCAAATATTGATATGAATGAGATTAATAATAAAGATTTAGTAAAAGTGGCTGATATTTATTTTATTAATGAGCCATTAGCTAAGTTGGCATACACTGTAGATGATTCTTTTATAATTCAGGAATTAGATGATTTGAATAAAGCTTATTTATTTTATTTTATTTTGTCTTTACTTATAATAAATATTATTTTATATAGTATATATTACATCTTTATATCTAAACTTATTTTAAAGCCTATGGAGTTTTTTGAAAGAATTATGCAAGGGGCATTGGATAATAATCTTTCACATAAAATTGAGTATAAAGATGGAAATAAAGAGTTTGAAAAGGTTATTAATCTTTTAAGCCAAATTCTAAAAAGATATACTACAGTTGTCAATGAGTTGAATATTAATAAAGGTATTTTAGAAAGAAAAGTATTTACTGATGATTTAACTGGACTTCAAAATCAAAAAGTTTTTGAGTTAGATTTAAAAAATATGTTTATTGTTAGGGCTGAAGGATTTGTTGGGTCTATAAAATTAGAATCCCTTGGAATATTTACAAAGCAGTTTGGTTCAGTTTTAGCAAATCATCTAATTGAAGAATTTACACATAGTGTACAAAATATGTTTTACGAATTTGATATGAATGAAGCTACACTTTATAGGTTTTTTGGTTCAGAGTTTGCAATGATTATCAAAAATATAGAAGAAAGTCAGCTCAAACTTTTTTGTGAACATCTCGAAAATGAATTAAAAGAAATGGAAGCTAGATATGAGATAAAAGATGTATTAGCAAGATATAGTTTTATACCTTTTGATAAGTATGGAACTATTGATTCGATATTACACTCTTTGAGTGATGCATATTCAAAAACGCAAGATGATTTATCAACTTATTATTATATAGTAAGTCCGACAGAAGTTGTTGAGAAGTTTTTGATACTTGAACAAAGTGTAAGAACTATTATTGAAAAACAATCATTTCAGGTTAGTTATGGTTTTGATACTATTTTATTGGAAAATGATGAGATTATTATGAAAGAAGCAATACCTATTTTGATAGATGAAAATGGAGAAAAATTCCCAATAGGTGTCTTCATAGCTGCAGCAGAAAGAATAGGATTATCATCACAGTTTGATAAATACATTATTGATAGTGTAGTAAATGATTTAAAGATGAATAAAATTCAAATAGAAGTAGCTATAAACCTTTCTATGTTTTCACTCGAAGATAGTGAATTTATAAATTGGCTACACTCTTTATTATTATATAATTCAGAAATTGCACACAATGTTGTATTTAGTATGACATCTTATAATGCATCTACGAATATTGAAGTATTTAAAAACTTTGTTAGTGAAGTGCATAGATTTGGCTCTAAAGTTATATTAAAGCGTTATACAGCAAATGATTTTAGTTTAGAAGTATTAGAGAGCTTAGATATTGATTATTTAAGAATTCATAAAGATTATACAACTGGAATTACTGATGATAGAGATAAAAAACATTTATTAAGAGCTATTGTGAATTTTGGAGAAGCAAGCAGCGTAAAAGTGGTTGGAGATAGCATCAAATCTCAAAATGATCTTAAAACTTGTAAAACTATTGGTTTAGATGCTGTGAGTAATTATTAAAGGTTTATTATGAAAAATTTACTATTTGTTATATTTTTACTTTTTATGGTAAGTGGTTGTACCCAAAAAGAAATAGTTACAACAAAATATTATGAAAACTTTTCAAAAGATGATGTTTTATTGGCTGCAAAAAGAGCTTTCTTGATAACTCAAGGTGAAGAATATGTTGTAGATTCATATAGAGATAGACTAGAAGTGACTAAAATAGGACTTTTTTATCATTTGGTAGGAAATAAAATAGTAATTAAAGAATATTTGCTAAATGTAGAAGAAGATGATTTGGGTGTAAATGCAAAAATGACTATTATTGGCTCATATGACATGGATAAAAAAGGTAAGTATTATGTTGATACAAATGAACATAATTTTATTTGGGACAAGATAGATTTCTTCTTGAATCAAAGTGATGCACTTTATATTGATGCTAATCATTACACTAAAAATACTCCACTGAATGATAGTTACAAGGTCAATATTGGTGGATATTATAGTGACAAAGTGATTGTTTCATCAAAAAAAGAGAAACAAAATCAAGAATTTGAAAATGGTATGATAAATCCTGAAAATAAAACTATTGAATCAAGTACTATTATTCAAGAAGATAGTCTACAAGTAGAAGAGATAGGTCATGATGACATCTAAGCTCTTTATGGTATTTATATTTACCATTTCTTTTGCAATAGCTGATGAGTTTCAAAAAGGTGTTGATGCTTATTTGAAAAAAGATTATGATAGTGCATATACAATATTTAAAGATTTGGCCGATGAAGATAATCACAATGCACAATATAATCTAGCCATTATGTATCAATACGGTATTGGAATAGAAAAGAACTATTTTCAGAGTTTTCACTGGCTAGAAAAAGCCTCACAAAATGGTAATATTCAAGCACATAACAATCTAGCATATTTGTATGAACATGGACTTGGTGTTGCTCAAAATAAGACTGAAGCTTTAAAGTTGTATGAACTTTCTGCAAATGGAGGATATGCCATAGCACAGCTTAATCTAGCTATGTTGTATGAAAGTCATGAGCTAGATGAAGAATATCAAAAGAAAGCATTTATACTATACGAAAAAGCAGCAAATCAAGGTTTAGTTCCTGCCCAAAACAATCTTGCAAGATTTTATTACTTTGGTTTTGGTATAGAAAAGAATTATGAAAAAGCTTTATATTGGTATGAAAAGGCTGCTTTGAAAGATGACTCTGTAGCTGCATTTAATCTAGCACTTATGTATTATAGTGGTGAAGGAACTAAAAAAGATTTTGATAAAACTCTTTATTGGTTGGAAAAGTCAGCAACATTAGAAAATAAGTTTGCACAAACTCAATTAGCTGATTTTTATCGTAGTGGCGAATTAGTAGCTCAAGATTATGAAAAAGCACTTTTTTGGTATTTTGAAGCTGCTGTACAAGAATATCCAAAAGCACAATATTATATTGGTCTTTTTTATTATGAAGGATATGGAGTAGAGCAAGACAAAGAAAAAGGGCTTTTTTGGATGCATAAAGCAAAACAAAATGGATATGTTCATGCCGATAGTTTTATGCAAAGGAATAGTGAAAAATAATTAATCAAGGCTAATATTTTGAATTCAGAGCTACTTAATGGTCTACAATTACAAGAATTTGGTAAATATAAAGAAGCTCTAAAAATTTATCAAACCCATTTATCTTTATCTCCTAGTAAAAATGAATTAATATTTATATATGGTAATAGTGCCAATATTTATTTCTTTTTAAAAGAGTATGACAAAGCTTTATCTCTTTATCATGAAGCATTAAATATAAATCCATATAATCAACAAATAATTTTTAATCTTGGTGTATTGTATCTTACTATTGAAGAATTTGAGCTATCAAAACAATATCTAGAAAACTCAAGAAGAATAAATCCATCACATTATCCAACTAGGTTGAATCTCGCCATTTGTTATAAAAATTTGAAACTTTACAATCAATCTTTTGATGAATATAGCTCTATCTTAGTAAAAGGCTCTAAGGATTTAGATTTGTTTTATAATATTGGTAATTTATATTTAAGTGTAGAAAAATATAATTTTGCAATAAAAAATTATTTTATTCTTCTTAAAAAAGATAAAAAAAATCATAAGGCACTTTATAGTATTGGGCTTTGTTATCATAAGATTATGAAAAATAAATTGGCTATTAGGTATTTCAATCTTGCTTTGGAGTATGCTCCAAATTATAGTGATTGTTTGTTTGCTAAATCTTTGGCACTTTTGCAAATTGGGGATTTTATAAATGGTTGGGAATTGTATAATCACAGATTTGAAGCTAAAAATGCATTAAAAAAACTTTCTTATGGTGTAGAGTATTTCAATGGAGAAGATCTGACAAATAAAGTTATTTTAGTCCAAGGAGAGCAAGGCTTTGGTGACAATATCCAGTTTTGTAGATATTTGATATATTTACAAAATGCCAAAAAAATTTATTTCGCTGTCAGAAAACCTTTGGAAGAAATAATGAAACAAAGTTTTGATAACTTGATAGTATGTGGAGATAAAGATGTATTAGAAGATGTTGATTATATGGTATCTTTATTAGATTTGCCTAGAATTTTTAAATTTGAAAATATCTTTTTTGATACAAAGTTTCCTTATCTTCATACTAATAAAAATATAACAATTGCAAATAATTTGCAAAGAAAAAAGATAGGGTTTTGTTGGGAGGGAAATAGTGAACACAAAAATAATCACAACCGTTCAATTCCTTTAAAGTATTTTATTGATTTGATTAAAAATAATCCAAATATAATGTTTTTTTCTTTACAAAAAGACCATACTGAACAATTGCCAGAAATTATAAATTTGATTGATTTATCACTAGCTATGGATGATTTTTTATCAACTGCTTCGATTGTAAAAGAGCTTGATTTAATCATATCAATTGATAGTGCATTGGCTCATCTGAGTGGTGCGATAAATAAAAAAACATATCTTTTGTTGCCAAAATATAGTGAATGGAGATGGTTGGAAAAGATGACTTCTTCCCCATGGTATCCTAGTATTACAATCATAAGACAAAAAACAAAAGGTGATTGGACAAATGTATTTGATACTTTACAAAGGACTTTAGAAAATGATTAATTTAATAGATGATAATGGATTTAATAGGCTTAAGAAATCAAAATATGGTTATTGTCTGTATAATAAATTTGATATGTATGTTGGAAAATCTATTGAATATTATGGTGAATATTGTGATAATGAAGTAAAAATGTTTAGTCAAATTTGCAAAAGCGGAGATATTGTAGTGGAAGTTGGTGCAAATATTGGAACACATACTTTAGCTTTAGCAAATCTTGTTGGTAAGAATGGAAAAGTATTTGCTTTTGAACCACAAAGAATTGTTTTTCAAACGCTTTGTGCAAATATTGCTTTGAATTCAATTTTAAATACATATACTTATCAATTAGCAGTTGGTTCAGAATCTGGAGTTGTCCATATACCAGACATAAACTATCAAAATATAGGAAATTTTGGTGGGGTGAGTGTTGACTCTTTAGCAAATGGTGAAAAAGTTGATTTAATAAAACTTGATGATTTTTTGGAAATTGATAGTTTGAAGTTGATTAAAATTGATGTTGAGGGTATGGAAGTAGAAGTTTTAAAAGGAGCAAAAAGATTAATAAATACCTATACACCAATGTTATATATTGAAAATGATAGGGTAGAAAAATCGCAAGAATTGATTGAATTTTTGTGGGAATTGGGATATAGGCTTTATTGGCATATTCCAAGTTTGTTTAATCAAAAAAATTATTATAATGAACAAAAAAACATGATTGGAAATTTTGTATCAATAAATATGTTATGTATTCATAAAAGTACTATGACAAAAGTCCAAGATTTGGTAGAAATTACTAATAGTAGTTTTCATCCAAGTAAAAAAAAGATTTAAAAGAATTCTAAATTGTAAATTATTTTTACTCAATAATAATATTTATCTACCCATAGAAATATTATTTAAATCTACTATTCTATGGGTATAAACATTGATTTTTTCTTTAAGTAATAATTAATAATAATTAAGGTATGATAAGAGTATATTGTACCACAAAAAGGAATTTTCAAAATGCCACAAGAAAATCAAACACTAACCAATCCAAATCCACAAACTGCAGAAGTTTTGATGGATACTAAAGATATATTGCAATATCAAAATAAAAAAGTATCAATCAAAAAACAACCTCAAAAAGGGCAGAATGTAGCTGTTTATGTTCGTCCAGGAGATGAGATATCTTATGATATGGAGGGGATTGATTTAGAAACTTTACAGTACAGACTAGTTGGTGGCGACATAGTGGTACAAACTCCTAATGGTGGACTTTTTACATTTGTTTCTATGGCATTGATGGGATATAGTGATAATCCTCCTGGTTTTGTTGGTATGGGTGGACAAAAATTTAGTTTGGGTCAGGTTTTGTCTCAAATAGAAGAAATAAATGATTTGCCTTTTACATCTTTGCCAGTTGAAGCTGATATTCAAAGAGAAGATAATGTAAAAAGAATTGTTGAAGAGCTAGAAGAAGCTGTAAAACAAGTTTCTCAAATGGTTGTAGTGCAAGAAGAAATAGATGAAGATAAAAGTAAAAGCAATGTAGATGATGCTTTGAAATTTTCTGAACCTCCAGTTGAAATACCTGAAGTGGTAGAAAATGAGTATACCTCAGATGCACCTACAAATCCTATGACAAGCGCTGAAAATTCAAAAGTTGAAGGGGTTTTACCTACACTTACATTTGATATTAATATCCAACATATTGAAGGAATTGATGAAATACTTGGTTCGGGACTTGCAACGACACTATTTGTAACTGGTGGTGGTGGAGGGGTGTATGCCAATGACTACCCAGGTAATCCAGCACTTAGTGAACTTCAACGGCAAACAAATGCTGAAGATATTGATTATAGTTCAGTAACAAATTCTATTGCAAACAAGTCTGTTATTACTGCAGATAATCCAACATTTTTTGGTGAAACATATACTTCAAGACTTGTAAAACTTTCCCCTTCTCAGCCTGGTGGTTTTGGTGTAACTGTTATTAAAGTCAGTGGTATTCCTGCTGATGTTTCGATAGTTGGTGGTACTTCTCAAGGTGGTGGGGTTTGGATTATAAATAAAGCTGATGAGTTGACAAGTGGCTTTACAGTAAATGCAAATAATGGTGAGATAAATTTTGCTATTAAGTATGAGACGAGTGTATCTACAGATTTTGCAATGACTATAGAAGCTGAGTCTGTATGGAGTCTTGACAATCTTGATGCTGCACAACAAGTTGATGCAGAAGAACCAGTAATAACTAGTATTACTTTTGAAAAAACTTATGGTATAAATATCAAAGAAGTCGATCTTGATGCACCATTGAGCTATAAATATACAGAAGTCGGTGGATATACAGATGGTTTTGTTCTGGCTACAAACTTAAATGACAATATCATAAGAACTGGTGATATTGATACAACAGTAATCGGTGGGGTGACAACAGATAGCATCATAGCTCAAAGTGGAGATGATAGCCTTTATGGTGGTAAAGGAAATGATACTATAGCTCCAGGACTTGGAGATGACTTAGTAGATGGTGGAGATGGAAACGATACTATTTCTTACTCAACTCTTTCAGTTTCAAATGCAGGAGATGGTGTAATTGTTGATTTAAATGCTGGTACGGCAACTGGATCTGGAAATGATACACTAGTCAGTATAGAAAATATCATAGGAAGTAATTTTAGAGATACTTTGAGTGGAAATAGCCAAGCAAATATAATCTATGGTGGGGCTGGAAATGATACTATTGATGGTCGTGCTGGAAATGATACTATGTATGGTGAAGCTGGAACTGATACTATAAAAAGTGGTCTTGGTGATAATTATATTGATGGTGGTACTGGAAGTGATACCGTAGATTATAGTGGCATAAATAGTGGAACTGGCGTTGAAGTGAGACTTCTTAGTCCAACAGCAGTTGGTTTGGGTGAAACTTGGGGTGAGGGTATTTCAAGTGGAGGAACTGATAGACTAGTAAGTATTGAAAATGTTATTGGTACAATTTATAATGATATTTTTAGCGGAAGTGATGGAGTAAATAATACTTTTGATGGTAGAGATGGTGTGGATATAGTTGACTATAGTAACTATACTAGTAATGCTATCAATGCAAACCTAAGTGAAGGTTGGGTTATCGGGCAAGGTACGGATAAACTAATCAATATTGAAAGTATCAGAGGTACAGATTTACTGGCTTTTGGTGATACAATCATTGGCTCAGCTACAGTTGATAATACAATATATGGTATGGCTGGAAGCGATACAATAAAAGGTGTTGGCGGAACGAATCATCTTGATGGTGGAAGTGGAAATGATTTTATTTACAGTGGTACTGGTAATGATTTAATAGATGGTGGCACAGGGACAAATACACTAAGTTATGAAGATGTGATAGCAATTGGTGATGCTACAACTGTGGGTGTAACTGTAAAACTTTATGATACAAATGCTCAAAATACAGGAAAAGGTGGAATAGATACTATTTCAAATATCCAAAACTTAATAGGTACTTCAAAAAATGATACTTTATCTGGAAATTTAGGAGTTAATACAATTAATGGACTTGGTGGAAGTGATACTGTTGATTATAGCTATTCTTTAAATGCAATTTATGCAAATCTTTTGGATGGAAGTGTAGATAAAGGAAACTCTACTGCTGATACTATCACAAATATAGAAAATATTATTGGAACAAATTTAAATGATACAATTATCGGAAGTAATCAATCAAATACACTTGATGGTGGTGATGGAAATGATTATTTTAAAGGTAATGGTGGAAACAACTATATAATTGGTGGGGATGGAAGTGATACTATAGACTATGGAAGTGCTAGTTTTGGTTTGAAAGTAACATTAGACAATAGTGGTAATGGAACTGCACTAATAGGGTCTCAAACAGATACATTAGAAGGAATTGAAAATATTATAGGTTCTAATTATTCAGATACTATTATTTCTAATGATACAAATAGTAT
>Ga0265295_1008077_pt1 | contig 11817 bp, 9 predicted proteins | sample Munlansysbiofilm_FD_192503 | JGI IMG/M metagenome (GOLD analysis project Ga0265295, IMG submission 192503) | Leachate microbial communities from a municipal landfill in Southern Ontario, Canada - Methane capture system biofilm | ecosystem: Engineered > Solid waste > Landfill > Unclassified ... | reverse complement strand
AGCGAGTTTGCCCGTACACGACGACTGCCAACACAGTTCATCGAGTATGTCATGATGTTCTTCATCGCGGTCACCATCGTGCTGAGCATACGCCTGGTGGGGATCGTACTGCTGATGTCGCTGATCACCATCCCTCAGATGACGGCGAACCTCTTCACGGTGAACTACGCCAGGATGATCGGCCTCTCCATCCTCTTCAGCTTCGCCGGCAGCATCTCCGGGCTATTTCTCTCCTACTACCTCAATGTGCCGTCGGGGGCACTCATCATCTTTGTGCTGATCATCATCTTCTTCGGAGCGAAGGCAATCAAGGCGATCGTAAAGAAAAACCGGCTGGCCATGGGCTGAGACGGACCACGACACATCGGCCGCTGACCCCTTCCAGGCATACATCCTTCCATCTCAACAGTTGAGATGCAACAGTTTTTTGCTGAAAAAGATTATCTTTGATGGAGCAACATTCAGATGATGAAACAGAAATCCATGATAATCGGTATCGGGGAGATCCTGTGGGATCTGCTCCCAACAGGTAAGAAAGCGGGCGGTGCGCCTGTCAACTTCGCCTTTCATGCCGCCGCTTCGGGTGTGGAGAGTTATGCAATCAGCGCCGTTGGCGATGACCCTGAAGGAGATCAAATGATGCGGGAACTACAGCACAACGGCATTCGTTACCTGATTGAAAGAGTAGCCTATCCCACCGGCACGGTACAGGTTGAACTAAACAACGGTATTCCCTCCTACACCATCACCGAGGGGGTGGCCTGGGATCATATCCCCCTTACTGTGGAGATGAAGATGCTGGCAGCCCGTTGCGATGCCATCTGCTTCGGCACCCTGGCCCAGCGATCGGAGACCAGTCGCAATACCATCCGGACACTACTCTCCCTCACCCCATCCGATGCCTATCGTATCCTCGACATCAACATCCGACAACATTATTATTCCCGCGAAATCGTTCATTCCTCACTGCAGCTGTGCAATATATGTAAAACAAACGATGAAGAGTTGCAGCTGATCAAATCATTATTCTCCAAAGAGAAGGAGGATGATGACAGCATATGTGAGTGGATGATGAAGCACTACAGCCTGCAACTGATAATACTGACCGCTGGAGAGCGTGAAAGCAGAGTCTATTCCGCAGAAGAAATCTCCCATATTGAAACACCACAAGTGAAGGTTGCCGACACCGTGGGTGCCGGTGATGCCTTTACCGGCACCTTTATCGCATCCTTGCTGGCAGGGAAAACGGTCCCGCAAGCTCACAACGATGCGGTTCAACGTGCAGCCTTCGTCTGTACCCGAGAGGGAGCCTGGGTGTAAGAAGATACACCTGCATGAGCCACGCAAAACAATAAAAGCTGCTTTCCGCAGTTATATATTGGAAAACAACAACAGAACGAAGCACGGTGAAAAGAGAGGTCATCAGCTACGGAGGTGTATCAATTGCACTCATCCTGTTACTCCTTCTCTGCGCGGGATGCAGCACAGGGAGGAACACAGCCGTGACGCGTGCCTATCATGAGCTGACCACCCGCTACAACATTTACCACAACGCCGAACAAGCCTATCACGAGATACTGCAAGAGCAGGCCCGCACCTTCACCGACCGTTACGACAGCCTGCTGCCGCTCTACCCGCAGGAGATTCCGACCGGGAAGCAATTGCCGGGAGGAGCTTTCGATGGAGTGGTTGAGAAGTGCTCGAAGGCGATCCGGGAGCACTCCATCACCACGAAGCCACGACGTGATCCCACAAAGAGGCAAACGACCCAACAGCGGCAATGGTTGCAACAGGAGGAGTTCAACCCCTTCCTGCAGAACGTCTGGATGCTGCTGGGCAAGGCACACCTCCAGAATGGAGACCTCGAAGAGGCACTGGCGGTCTTCTCCCATATCAGCCGCATCTATCGACAGAATGAGGCCATCGTGAACGAGTCAACCATTTGGATGATGCGCTGCTACACTGAGCTGAACCGCCTTTATCAGGCAGAGAAGAGTGCCCGTGTTCTGATGACCCTCTCCCTGCCGGATCACCTGCAACATCTATTTGAGGAGACATACACCGGCTACCTGTTGCAACGCAGCGACCATCAAGCAGCCATCCCCTGGCTGAAACGTGTCATCACGCACGAAAAAGAGCGGTCACAAAAAAGAAGACTCCACTACCTGCTAGGTCAGCTGCTGCAACTCACCGGAGAGAAAGAAGCAGCCTATCAGGCATTTGGAAGGGTTAAAAGCCTCTCGACACCTTTCGGTCTCAAGCTGCAGGCCACAGTGAGCCAGCTGCCCCTGGCACCACCTGAGCGACAGTCTAAAATAAGAAGATCACTGGATAAGATGAAGACGAATGCAGACAATGATCAACTGCAGCTGATAGAACAAGTGCTGGCGGGAAGGGGTGCAGCAGCTGTTACGGATGGAGTGGCAGGGGCTGGGGAACAGCAACAGTCATTCATCGTCAACGACTCTCTGCTCCGGATCTCCCTAATGCATGACTCTCTTTATCAAGAGGTGTATCATGCTTTCATGGAAGGTGACACGGCGAGGGTGGCAACAACTGCCTCCCTCTTCGCACGACAATTTCCGGAGTCGGCATGGCTTCCTCAGCTGAAGGAGATGCAGATGCTCGCAACGAATGGGTTACCCCCGGGATCCCCTCCCGGAGCGGCATGGGAGAGTCTCGCCGAAAGCAACCTCCACCGGCAGACTCAAAATGAACCATACTTCCTGGCCGACAGGCAGGGTCCCCACCTCTTCCTGCTGGCTTATGAGAGGTTCTCATGTAACCGGAACGAGCTGCTCTTCGCTACCGCAGCATTCAACTTCTCCAGCTTCAGACTGCGTACCTTCGACCTCTCTTTTCTCTCGTTTGGGACAAGAGAAGCACTTGCTGTCCGCTCTTTCCAAAACTATGATGATGCCCATCGATATGGGGAGATGCTCCTGAACGACAGCCTTTTTGCGACCACTATCCCGGCAGGAGTGATGCCGGTGGTGATCTCACGGGAGAATGTCGAACGACTACAGAGGAGGGGCAGCCTCGACGATTACCGCTCTTTTCAGGAAATCCATATGCCGAGTGAGCCTCTCCGCTACCTGCCGGTGGAAACAGCAGAAGAAAATGAAATCAACCGGGAGGAAAAGGAGAAAAAGATGGTACCTTTGAACCCTGACCGCACCACCTCAGAACAGATGGCAGATGATCCCATACCTGCACCGGTAACCAGTACAGAGCGACTCACACCCGCCCAACTGCTTGAGAAGCTGGAACAGAACGCCCGTGAGGCAATGAAGCAGTCGCAGGAGCAGAGCGACTCAAAAAGCAGGGAAGAACAGCTGAAAGAGCGGGAGAGACTCCGTGAGGATCGGATCCGGCAACGGGAAAAGGACCTGAAGGAACGTGCCCGCAGAAGAGAGGAACAACTCAGGCAGCGGGAAAAAGAAAGAGAACAAAAAATTCGCAAGAGATGAAGAAAATCGTTTTTGCCACCAACAACCGGCACAAACTGGAGGAGATACGCAAGATCACAGCGGGAACACTGGAGTTACTGAGCCTCTCCGATATCGGATGCAATGAGGAGATTGATGAGACAGGCAGCACCCTCGATGAGAACGCAATGATAAAGGCTGCCTACGTGCAGGAGCGATATGGCTATGACTGTTTTGCCGATGATACAGGACTGGAAGTGGAAGCATTGGGAGGAGCACCGGGTGTCTATTCAGCTCGTTATGCCGGGGATGCCTGCCGCGCAGTAGATAATATGCAGAAGCTCCTTTCCGAGATGAAGAACCTGGATAATCGCAAGGCACACTTCCGCACAGTGATCGCGCTCCGCTTAGAGGGTGAGACACACCTCTTCGAAGGGGTGATTCGTGGCGCCATCATCCGGGAGAAGCGGGGCAGTGAAGGCTTCGGCTACGACCCAATATTTGTACCGGAAGGGTACGATCGCACCTTCGCTGAGCTGGGCAGTGAGGTGAAAAACAACATCAGTCACAGGGCCGTTGCAACAACAAAGCTGATGAAGTTCCTGTTGGACCGGTTTCAGACAGCTTAATCTGCCCAATTGATCCCGGTTCTAAAAATAAAAACGTATCTTTGATTGATAACCCAAAAATAATAAGTGAAACTATGTCTACCATTATCCGCACAGGCATCATCGGCTACGGTCTCTCCGGCCGCGTGTTCCACGCCCCTTTTATCGACGTGGTAGAGGGCTATGAGCTGACCAGGATCAGCACCTCCCGTCCCGAAAGCATCACCATGATCGGAGATCGTTACCCGCTCACCACCGTCGTCCCCGACGGTAAGAGTATCATCGATGACCCTGAGATTGATCTGGTGATCGTCACCTCACCCAACACTGACCACTTCCGATGGTCTCGCGAAGCCCTACTGGCCGGTAAGCATGTGGTAGTGGAGAAGCCCTTCACCGTGAATGTGGAGGAGGCTGACGAACTGCTGGAGATCGCCCGGAGACAGAAAAAGATCCTGACGGTCTACCACAACCGGCGCTTCACGAGCGATACACGCACCGTCAAAAAACTGCTCGATAGTGGCTTTCTGGGTGAAATCGTGGACTATGAATCCCATTTCGACCGATACCGCACCGATCCACGCCCCAACGGTGCCTGGCGCGAGCAACCGCTACCCGGTTCGGGTATCTTCTACGATCTGGGATCACATCTGATCGACCAGGCGCTCTGGTTCTTCGGCATGCCGGAGGCGGTGACTGCCGAGATCGACATGCAGCGTGAATGGGCCAAAGCGGATGATCATTTCGATGTGCGTCTACACTACCCATCGTTCACAGCGACACTGAAATCAGGCATGATCTGCCGCATCCCCGGTCCCACCTATATGCTACACGGCACCAACGGTTCGTTTGTGAAGTATGGACTGGATGTGCAGGAGGCGACTCTGGACGGTGGAGCCATCCCCCGGGGGAAAGATTGGGGACGTGAGCCGGAGAGGATCTGGGGTACAATCAACGCCGAATACAGGGGGTTGAAAATGCAGGGGAAGCTGGAGAGCGAGCCGGGTGATTACCGCGATTATTTCATCAACCTGCGCGATGCCATCAACGGAAAGTCTGAGCTGGCAGTGAAGCCTGAGGAGGCACGTAATGTGATGCGAATCATAGAGCTGGCCTTCCGGAGCAGCAGCGAGAAGAGAACGATCACAATCGAATAAGGGTGTATTCACCGAATGCTTAAACCACATCACCCCTCCACAGGGTGATGTGGCTTTTTATCTATAATAAGCGTCAATGCAGGTATCAGAGAAACAATTTTCCAAATATTTTCATACCCACTATCGGCCACTGTGTCTTCACGCGCTACATTTCTTGGGTAACACGGAAGAAGCAGAAGATGTGGTGCAGGAGATATTCATGAAACTATGGGACAAAAGAGAACAGCTGGCAACGATAAAATCGGTGAAAGCATATTTATACAAAGCTGTCCGTAACAATTGCCTGACACGCATTCGCGATGCGAAGCCTACCACATCACTTGAAATGGTAGCACCCGATCAACTCCTGTCGGACGAAGAGGTAGAGGAACGTAGCGAAATGGAAGCTCGCATCTGGAAAATGATCGATGAACTCCCGGAACGCCGGCGCCATATCTTCCTGATGGCGAAACGCGATGGGTTGAGCTACAAAGAGATCGCTGCACAAACCGGATTAACTGTAAAGACCATTGAGAACCATGTCTTCCGCGCCATGCAGTCGTTACGTGCCAATGATTTCAACGCCTACATCTTCTTTTTTGCCTGATTACTTCTTCACGGTGATTTATTTTCTTATTGGGTGAGTGTTTTTTATTTTTCTGCGTCTCATATACAGAAAGCATTAGTAAACGGCATATGCAAAAAAACAGAAATGACATCGATGATTCTGTCCGGTTTGTGGCTCAGCACTACCAACAAGGGGTGTTCGACACTGCTAATGGGTGGAAAAAACTGACGCATACACTTCCGGGATTCAGGAAAGGGCATTATCTGACACTTGTGGCCCGCGTGGCAGCTGTTGCCCTGTTGCTATTGGTGTCGGGAATAGGCATATGGATGTCAGTGAATCGACCGCGACAACTGGTGGCTGAGTCTGGAAATTATGCGTTCACTCTTCCCGACCGCAGTGAAGTTGTGATGCAAGAGGGTGCGGAGTTGACCTACGACCGACGTTTCGGACAACAGGACCGTCGTGTCGCCATGCTGGGTGACATACGTTTCATCGTCACGCGCGACGAGACAAAACCATTTATCGTCACCACACCTACAGCCAGCATCACAGTGCTGGGAACAGTGTTCGATGTGTCGGAAAATGAGGAAGGGACAACACTCTCTGTGATCTCAGGCAGAGTCCTCTTCACTCCCGTATCGCCTGCCGTACAGCTCCTTTGTAGTGCGGGCATGCGCATACATTATAAGGCGAAAGGAGAAGAGATCAACGTTTTCTCGGACGATGCATCCATCTTCTACAGTGCCAAGCGAAATGAACTCTCCATCCACAACGCCACCATCGAACAGCTACTACAACTCTTATCACAATATTACAACATACAGCTGGAGGCACCAGAAGAAGAGTTGCCGTTACACCTTACCGCCTCTTTCTCAGGAAAAAGTATCATCGAGATCCTGAATATCATCAATATAACGTTGGATACCCATATACAAATCGTGCACTGATTCTATTATTTTCAATGAAACGCTACATTCTCTTTTTCCTGCTGTTCGTTTGCCTCCATGCGGAGGCATCCGGACAGCAAAAAATTTCCATCCGCGCAGAGCGGATGACGGTCACGCAACTGATCAGACAGGTTGAAGCCCAAACTGATTATCGCTTTTCCTACAATCCGGAATTGCTGAAAACGATTCCTCCCGTATCACTACGAGTAGAAGATGAAACCATTGAGAAGGTGCTGGATCTTTTTTTTGAGAAGACCGAGATACAATTTATCATTCGTGACAAGTTCATCATACTGAAAAAAAGACCAAAAGAAATCACCATCAGCGGGTTTATTTACGACAAGGAGTCACATGAAACCCTTATCTCCGCCAACATCTTTGATCAGATCTCCTTTCAGGGAGCCGTCAGCAACAATTTCGGGTTTTACAGCCTCACCCTTCCTCCGGGCAGGATTGTGCTTCGCCCAAGCTATGTGGGTTACTCCTCAGATAACTACCCCTTTACTGTAACTACAGATACAGTGATCCATTTCTATCTGCAACCCTCTTCCCTACTGAAAGAGATTGTGGTGGAGGGTGATCTGGAGAACCAGACACATCATGCGGAAACAGGCAAGATAAGCTTCAATGCCCAGACGCTGAAAGCTGTTCCCGCATTGATGGGTGAAAGCGACCTGATCAAGGCACTGCAACAAATGCCCGGCGTTGCAGTGGGTACAGACGCTATGGCCGGACTCTATGTCCGTGGCGGCAATGCCGATGAAAACCTCTACCTTGTGGATGGAAATCCGCTTTACCATGTACACCATCTGTTGGGACTATTCTCAACTTTCAATCCCGAGGCGGTGAAAACGATGGACTTCTACAAGGGCAGCTTTCCGGCCCGCTACGGCGGCCGTCTCTCATCGGTGGTTGATGTAAGGATGAATGACGGTGACATGAAAAAAATGTCAGGCACTGCTTCCATCGGACTCATCTCCTCCCGTTTGAATCTGCAGGGCCCCATCGTCAAAGACAAGACATCCTATTCGGTTTCACTCCGCCGCACCTATCTCGACCTGATTGCCCGTCCGTCCATCTATTTTTTAAACAGGAGAGACAAAAGGAATAATCCGGAGAACTACACCAAGATCGATTTTGCCTACTATTTTTATGATTTCAATGCTAAGATCAATCATAAGTTCTCAGACAGAAGCCGACTCTTCCTGAGTTTGTATAACGGAAAAGATAAACTGTTCTACCACAACAAAGCTAGATATGGAGGTGGATCTCAATATCCCGGAGTCGCGGGAATAGCTGAGGAACAGGGAGCAGTGGTTCATCAGGTAAACGGTTACAGCACTGAAGCAGGAAACATGGATATCGGCTGGGGAACGGGTATGGCCTCTCTCAACTGGGCCTATGCGGTGAACAGCAAACTGTTCTCCAGTGCCACACTGGTTTATAACCGCTTCCGTTCCGACATATCAATGCTTGCCGAGAACGAAGCGTTCTTCTCAATCACCCGCCCTGAGACAGGTAATGAGGAGTTGATACAAACCTCTCAATTTTACAATCCCCTCTACAGATCAGGTATTGAGGATATGGGTTACCGTCTCGATTTTGATTATGCATACAACAACAGCCACCTGATCCGTTTCGGGACAGCCTTCCTGCACCACAACTTCCGACCTGAAGAGAGCCGTATCTTTCGCAGAGAGGACGATGGAGAAAGAAAAAGAAACGACACCATCACCTATGCCGATGAACAAATAAGGGTGAAAGAGATCTCACTCTATGCCGAAGATGACATCGCCTTCGGCAAACGACTGAAGGTGAATGCCGGAATGCATCTCTCAGGCTTCTTCGTGCAGGGTAAATCCTACCTGAGCCTGCAACCCCGTCTCTCAGCTCGCTATCTCCTGTCGGATGATCTCTCACTGAAAGCCTCCTATGGGAGGATGAGCCAGTATGTACACCTGCTGCAGAGCAGCTACCTCAGTTCTCCCAACGATTTATGGGTTCCGATCACCAAAAATGTGAAGCCCCTCTCCTCTTACCAGTACTCGTTGGGCCTCTACGGCCGCTATCGTGGATTTGACCTGTCGGCAGAGACCTACTACAAGCAATCGTCGAACCAGGTTGAGTATAAAGATGGAGCCAGCATCCTTACAGGTAACAGCAGGTGGGAGGATCGCATTGCACAGGGTGTAGGCACCTCTTACGGTGTGGAGCTGATGGCAAGAAAAAGCATCGGTAACAGCTCGGGATGGATCGGCTACACGCTCTCCTGGGCAGACCGACAGTTCCCCGGGGGAGAGATCAACAATGGGGCGCGATATCCGGCGAAATATGACAACCGTCATAAAATCAATGCCGTTTTCATGCACAAGTTCAACCGCAAGTTTGACCTGAACCTCTCATGGGTCTATGCAACAGGCAACTGGACTACCCTACCGGAGGAGGAGTATATCAACATGCATGGGGTGAAGGAACCCTACATCCATCAACGGAACAACTACAAGATGCCCAACTACCAGCGACTCGACCTGAGCTTCAACTATTATCGCCATAAGAAAAACGGCAGGATGGGTATCTGGAACATCAGCATCTACAACGCATATGTGCATCACAATTCATTTTTATTATTGCCCTCCGAAGGAGAGAGCCCTGACCCTCATAGCACAGGCGGATACACAGCGAATAGTTACCCCACATACAAGAGTTTTTCTCTGTTCCCCATCATCCCATCCTTCTCTTACACTTACAAATTCTAAACAAATGAAGCGTTCACGAAACAGATACCAGCCAATTTTGCTGATGTTCATGCTACTCTTTTGTTCCGCATGTGAGAAAGAGATCAGGCTGGACATGGGTCATTACATGCCGAAGATCGTGATGAACGGTATCATCTCTCCCGATTCACTTATTGAGATAAGAGTCAGCAAGAGCTTCCTCTATACCGATACCCTTACCGAAAAGAGTCGTCTGAGAGATGCAACCCTGACATTGTTCATCAACGGGATAGAACAGGAAAATATGGCGTTGATCGGCTATGAAACGAGCAGCGATTTCGACCGGCTGGGGCACCCCTATAAAGCATTGATGGGACTGTATCGCTCAACCGTGCGCCCCGGCACAGGAGACCGGATACGCATAGAAGCATCAGCCGAGGGATTCAACACCGCCTGGGCGGAAACCACCATTCCTGTTCCTCCACAGATTAACCGGATCGATACAGCTACCTTTTTCACCTCACAGAGGATCATGGAGGGGAACAGTGACGGATATTATCCCGGTTATGGACAGGGTTCTCTCTACGCTGATAGTATGGTTGTTGAGGAGCAATACCGTAACATGCGCATCAGGGTGGCAATCACCACCCAACCATCGAACGCATCGCAATATTTTATGCTCCGCGTTAGGAGCGTAAACGACTGGATGGAAGATCTTCCCAGTCTGAACGGTTATTTCTTCAATCTCTATACAAACGATGATCCTATTTTTGAAGAGAGTTACCGTAACAGCCTCCTGGAAGACCTTATCACAGAGGGCCCTTCCTATGAGGGGGGTAAACATTTCGACTCAGCCATTTTTTCAGACAAACTGTTCCGGAACAATAGCTACACCCTCGACTTCTCAATTACCGACTACTACCCGATCTATACCACCTATGAAGAAACAGGGGAAGTGTCGGAATGGGGATATCCCATCTACATCCCGATAAAAACGGAAGTGCTGAGTCCGCCCATAGAAGTGCAGTTCATGCTCATTTCCCCTGAACTATACCCCTATTACAGACAAGGGAAGTATGATCCGAACAGCGATGAAGAGTCGATTGAGCTGATTTCAGAACCGGAGATGACCTACAGCAACGTACACAACGGCATCGGCGTTGTGGGTGCCGTATCAACCGCAACGGCACAAATCCATATTCCCCCGTTTCCGGGAGGAGAAAACAGGATTCCCAGAAGATGACAACGATCTTGCTTACAAAAAGAAAATGGTCGCTCCACCAATGCTGATTATGGCGCCAATCACCTGACGGGCTGTGATTTTCTCCTTGAACATGATGGCCGTGGGAATGATGATAAAGATAGGTGTCAGCGCCATCAGCGCGGAGGCGATGCCTGTCTCGGTGTGCTGCACAGCATAGAGCGAGAGGGAGACTCCGATAAATGGACCGAAAACAGTGCCGATCGTGATCGCCTTCATCCCCGTTTTATCGCGCAACGTCATGAACACGCGCCGCCATCGGCCGACAAAGGTAACCAACAGGGCAAAAGCAACAAAACCAAAGATGGCCCTGATCTGGGTAGCTGCAATCGGGTCATAGTCACCCATCCCCTTCTTACTCAGAATCAATCCCACTGCCTGTCCCAGTGCACCTCCCAACGCGTAGAGAAAGCCCCGCAGAGGGATGTTCAGCTTAAGGTTCTTACCGGCCACGGCAATCATGATACCGGTTACGCTCACCACGATCCCCGCGATGCTCTTCAGTGAGAGGATCTCCTGCAGGAAGAACCAGCCGATGACAGCGGTGATCATCGGGGCAAGGCTCATCACCAGCTGTGAGGTTCTTGAGCCGATCAGTATATAGGACTTGAAGAGGAAGAGATCGCCCAGAAAGAAGCCAACGATACCCGAGAGGCCCAGCCATAGCCAGTTGTAGGCAGTGGCATCCATCGGGAAGAACATCCCACGGGTGAAGAGGGTGGTGATTCCCAGAAAGAGTATCCCCAGGAAGATGCGAATGATGTTCACCGACAGTGAGCCGGTGCGGCGCCCCGCCTTCTCGAAGAAGATAGCGCTGAACATCCAGCAGACGGCGGTTAGAAGTGAGGCAATCTCACCGATGTGCGACTGAAATGGCATGTAACTGATCCCTTAATACTGTAACCATAAAAAATGTGGCAGCAAATGTACGGGATTTTTTTGAATATGCAGGATCAGCGAATTGCTTCCCTCAGTTTTTGCGCGGCCTCCCCTATTGAAGGCTCACTCCCCAGCAGAGAGATGAAGCGGCTGCCGATGATGGCACCCGCTGCTGCGTGACAGGCTGCGTCGAAGGTCTCCCTGTTGGAGATGCCGAATCCGATCAACCGCGGGTTCTTCAGGCCCATCGCATTCACCTTCCCGAAGTACTGC
>Ga0265295_1008076_pt1 | contig 11818 bp, 9 predicted proteins | sample Munlansysbiofilm_FD_192503 | JGI IMG/M metagenome (GOLD analysis project Ga0265295, IMG submission 192503) | Leachate microbial communities from a municipal landfill in Southern Ontario, Canada - Methane capture system biofilm | ecosystem: Engineered > Solid waste > Landfill > Unclassified ... | reverse complement strand
TGATGGGTCAAATGGGGAGGCAATCGTTAAATCGTAGCCTTCGTTTTGATTGATAAGCGTTTTATAGTAATCTAGTGGACTTAAGGTTGCACTAAAAAACACCGCAGATTGAATCTTATTATTAATGGTTTGTTTCAAATATTCACTCGCATCAAGACAAGAAAGACTAACGACCAAGTCATCACCTTGTCTCATCACGTTGGTTTTATATGCTTGATTGTAATACTCCATAATCACTGAATAGTTTAGTAGTTTTAAATAACCTTCCATCACTTCTGATCTTTTAGGATAGTCTTGATTTTCTTTTAATGAACTTTGAATCTTTTTCATTAAAAAGGTCACTTTTTCAGAAAGCGTATAATCCGGTAAATCATTACTAAGTAGATGCGCTTCTGCAAGTTTTTCATCAAGCGTGTCAAAATACTCAATGACTTTATTGACTTGATTTCGAATGGAGGGTTTTAATTTACTGCCTTTTTTTCTAAGGTCAATCAAATCTTCTTTCGATAGTTTAGCCGAATACATATCTCTTGATCGGCTAATCAGGTTATGTGCTTCATCAACAAGGACAATCGGTTGATAGGTCTCATCATCAAAGTAACGAATCAAATGAACTCTAGGGTCAAACACATAATTATAGTCACATACGATCACATCGACAAAGTAAGAAACGTATAAGGAATATTCAAAGGGACAAACCATGTGTTTTCTAGCGTACTCTTCAATAACCTCTTTTGTTAATATGGTTTCATTCATAAAGATGTCTTGCATCGCCTCAGTCAACCGATCAAAGAACCCTTTCGCAAACGGGCATTTTTTGGGATCACAATCTCTTTTTTCTAAAAAACAAATGGTGTCTTTTGAGGTGATTTCGATCATTTTGGTTTCTAATCCGTTTTGGTGTAGCGTTTGAAGTGCTTCAATCGCGACGTCCTTACCTTGATTTTTCGCCGTTGCATAAAAGATCTTTTGCTTGTCATTATCCAATGCCTTAATACTTGAAAATAATGCGGCCATTGTTTTACCAATCCCCGTTGGAGCGACTGCAAATAGGGTTTCTTTTTGTTTGACGCTACTATAGACATAGGTCATCATTTCTCTTTGCCCTTTACGATACTCACCAAAAGGAAACTTTAAGGTTTCAATTGAGGCTTCTTTCTTTATCTGATGCGCTTCAAGAATTTGTAGCCATTGTAAATAATTTGTTAACGATTCGATATAAAATGGTTCTAATTCTTCAAGTGTAAAATAGAATTCGAATCCTCTTGTTTTATAATCACTAATTTGAATGTAGGTGAGTTCTGTGTTTAAATCAAATAGGTGATTGTTCTTCATGAACATATAACTGTATAGTTTTAATTGAGCTAAGTGTTCATTTGAATAGAAAAAATAATCGTCAAAGATGTTCTTCTTTGTTGATTTTATTTCTTCTAATCGATAGTCATTTAGTTTTTTCTTTACCCCATCGATACGTCCTGAAAGCGTAAACTCATACCCTTCAATTTTACTCATATATTCAATTGGGTATTCACTGATGTCATCGATGTCGTACTGCCCTTGAATGTGCTGATGGGCATTTATTCCTTCAAGTGCAACCACATTTTGGAAGTTTTCACTTGATAAATCCCCACTCTGATACAAGAACGTGACTAAATCTCTGACACCGACTTTGTATGTTTTATTCATCTAATTCACCTATTTCAATTATACCTTATTTGATAAAGAATAAAACAAAAGATCCCTAAGGACCTTTATTGTTAGTTTAAGATATCAATAATTGGTAAATCTGCTGCTGCAAAATCAAAAGCGGCCATTTCTTCTTTTGTTAACCATTTTTTATCTAAATGTTCTGTAATATCAAGATATCCCTCAATCACTTCACACTCATAAGCGTGCATCACTAAATTAAACGTATTATACTCATGATTCACTGTAATTAAAAAATTTTTTACCTCAACAATGGTGTTTAACTCTTCTTTTATTTCCCTCTTTAGTGCCTCTGCTTGGGTTTCCCCTTTTTCAATCTTTCCGCCTGGAAACTCCCACTTTCTTGCAAGTTCTCCCTGGTCTTTACGTTGTGCGCAAAAATACGTGTTGTCCTTTTTGATTACCGCTGCGACTACTTCTATTATTTTTTTCATTTTCTTCACTCTTTTTCTATTTTTAATGTCAGTTTTTTATACAAGTCGAAAGGGACTTCGTTTTCTAGTTCAAATTGGAACGTGATCGGGTTATTCCCTTCGTAGCTCAATACTTTTACTTTGCCTAAGTAGATAAAATTTTCACTATAGCCACTTCTAAGACCACCATTTAGTGCGGATTTACGAACCAGTAAATGTAAGTTAAATCCACGCTTAACGTGTTCAATCATGTTTTGACCATCCTCACTCATTTGAGTTGTTCGATTCATTGATTGCCACTGGAAGTGCTTTTGATCATGAAAATGGTCTTTAAACATCAACTCTTCTTTCACGTTAGACTTTATCAAATTCACACTCAAGAAGTATTCTTTTCGCCATTTAAAAACACCGGATATGATTGGTCCTAGGATGTTTTTATCATATAAAGCTTGGGTAAATACGTTACTTTTCGGGTATGGGTGGTATAACCTAATGTGTGGATAAGGATCAACTTCTCTTCCAAATTCATGGTGATATCTGGTTAACCCATAGGAAATGGTGCTTTTTACCATTTGTTTGTATAAATCGTTACTTAAATTAGACTCAAACTGTGAGTCTAGCCTTACGACGTTTTTTGAAACTTGTATGAGTGCAGGGTACTTATCTTTTTCAATTACAGACATAAATGATTTATCTAACAATTGTATTGCGTGTGAAAATACTTCACGAATCGGATGATTAATAAACCGTTTGATGTGGTTGAATAATTCATCAAAGGTTGCCGATTTATGTTCAATTAAATAATCGAGTATTGAAAACTCATCAATTCTAGATAATGGCAAAAGGCCATCAATGAATCGAATACGTCCGATTTGATTGATGTCATAAGTAATCGAATCAAAATCTGCTGTGTTCTCAACTTTGTCAATGAATTCCAAATAGCTCTTTTCTTTTCTAATAAATCGAATAGGGTCAAAACCATCAAAAGGAAAACTCGTAATCATAACGTACGAGCCATATCCTTTACGAACGTCTTGATAGCTTTCTTTCAAAAAAGCCATCTGGTTAAAATTCACTTCCTCGAGCTGTTTTAAAATCCGATTCTTAGGAATTCGTTCGAGATTAATGAACGTATCACCTGGAATATCAAAAAAATCATTTTGAGTAGCAATAATTAAATCATCTTTATCGTAAGATTTCTCACCTGATAGAGCAATTGGAATTAAGAAACTCTTTTGGTGATTTCCAATGAAATCAAGTACCGTTAAATACTCTTTATCCTTATGAAGTCTTAATCCTCTTCCTAGTTGTTGTGTGAATATGATTGCCGATTGTGTCGGTCTTAACATTAAAACAAGGTTAACCGACGGTATGTCGATACCTTCGTTAAATATTTCAACTGTGAATAAGTAACTAAGTGGATCACGATCGCTTTCCAAACGTTCAATCGCATACTTTCTTTCCTCATTCGATGACTCACTTGTCAAATAAGCCGAAACAAAGCCTCTTAGGTTAAACTCGTTTGCCATATACCTTGCGTGTTCTTTGTTTACACAAAACCCAAGTGCTTTTGTTTTATGCCCAGAATGTTTTAATAGGTCGATGTTCTCGATAATTAAATCAACACGCCTTTTGATGTTAAGTCGTTTGATCAATTCGGCTTCATCACTTAAATTGATGTCTGATAAATCGGTTGTAATGTCTTCGATTCCGAAGTAATGAAATGGCACAACTAAGTTCTTCTCTAGTGCGTCTCTAAGACGAATTTCTACCGCGATTTGATTATCATATAGTTCAAAAATACTCTTACTGTCTGTTCGCTCAGGTGTTGCTGTCATACCAAGTTGAAACTCAGGCGTAAAGTACTCAATTAATTTTTGATAGGAATCGGCAGCACTTCGGTGTGCTTCATCAATCACGATATAATCAAACTCATCTTTTCGGAACTGTCTCAGATTTTCAATTCTTGAAATCGTTTGAATTGAGGCAAACAAGTAATCAGCTTCGATTCCTTTTTGTGTACCGGTATAAATGCCAAAGCGTTTGTCTTTAATGATTTGTTTAAATGTATTTAGCGCATCCGATAGAATTTTTTCTCTGTGTACAACAAACAACATTTTCTTTGGTTTAGTATTGGCAACGTCAAAAGCGGCTAAATAAGTCTTACCTGTGCCTGTGGCTGCAATGATCAACGCTTTTTTTCCACCAGCTGCTCTGATGTTGTTTAATCCTTCAAGCGCAAGTTCTTGCATTTCGTTTGGACGAAACTCTTCAACAAGTTCTTCTCTTTCGATACTATTTAGCAACGCTTCTTCATCGACTTCAAACATGTTTGCAAGCTGCATGAAAAAATCACTCGCTGGGTTATCTTTAATGAATTCAACGATTTTTTGATACAGTTCTTCTTTATTGTTCGATAACTGTTTTCTACTGAGAAATCCTTTTTCGTATGTATCGATAAACGATTGTGTTAGTTTATTTGACTGTTCATGATTGAATAATTCTTCGTAGGCGGATAAAACCTCATTCATGGTTTGATCATCTTTATTTAAGTAGGCAATATTCCACTCATGATTGGATTTTAATGCATACTGAGTCATGTTACTCGAACCGATAAACACCTTAAAATACGTGTCATACTCAAAGATGTAACCCTTGGTGTGAAACTTTCTAATCCCAGAGGGTAGGGCATCGTAAATTCTCGAGTCAATCTCATCTAGCTGCAATAGCATTTTTAACGCATTTGGTGAGGTTCCGTATTCATAATTGGTTGTTAAGATACGTCCCTCAACACCTCGTTTTATCGCTTCTTTTATCTCTTTTATAATGAGTTGCAACCCTGAATCGGATATGAATGCCACACTAAAAGAAAATCGTTTGCATCCTTCTAGTGAATTAATTAAATGATGATAGAATGACTTATCACGATCGTTTTTTATAAATTTTATCTGATTTTGTATTAGATTCATTTGTTCAGACCTCATCTCTTATAAACCATTATACCTCACAATAATCAAATATTGACCGAATAATTGATATCTGACAAAATAAAAAACCTAAGCTTTCGCAGAGGTTTATTTGTTATCTTACATTTCCCCAAACAACATATCGGCAACTTTGCTTGAGATAATCATCTCTTTATCATTGACATCAATCTTCAACAAATCCTCAAATGCCATTTTTTCTACCACTTTGATGGTATCACCTAAATTGATTTGGTTTTTATTTAAAAAGGTTAAAAGCTCTTTATGGTCTAACACCCTAGTTAATTTAAACGATTCATTCTGATTTAATGACAGTAAGGATAATCTTGCCGGATTTTGTGTCGGGCCTTTGATGCTTGGGATTGGATTACCATGACTACAATGCGTCGGTCTACCCAAGTAATCAAACAGTTTTTCAACCAGCCTTGGCGAGGTTGCGTGTTCTAAACGTTCGGCTTCTTCATGAACGTCTTGCCATAAAAAACCGAGTTTTTCAGTCAAAAAAACTTCCCAGATTCGGTGACTTCTAGTCATCCTTATGGCTTGTTCAAGGCCAGTTTCTGTCAGTTTAATTCCTTTATAGGGAATAAAGGTTACTAATCCTTTTTGACTGAGTTTTTTAATCATTTCATTGACGGACTGATCGGTGTAGCCAAACTTAGAGGATAGATCGGAGGTCTTAATGAGCTCAACGTCATTTTCAATCGCAAGTTCGTATATTAACTTAATATAATCTTCTTCTGCGTAATACATAACATACCTTCTTTTCAAGTCTTTTAACTATAGTATACCAATTATTATGAGGTTAATCCAAATCAATTAAGAATTGTTTGTACTTTTGATAGCCATCATCTAAAAAGAACAAATGTCCTTGTTGGTTTATAAAATACCCTTTTTTGATGCCTTCGTTTAAAACACTTAAAAAAAGTTTATCACTCCAATTCAGTTCTATTGGTAGTTTCGTCAATTTTGTTCTTGAAGGATTGTCTTGGTGATTATCCAAATGAAGCATTAACGATAACAGCAAGAAACGTTTTTTCTTTTGATATTCCTTGTAGCTTCTTGAAATCGCACCGGATTCTTTTTGGAATAACAAGACGAGTAAAAAGCTAACAAGCGTGATTGTTGCTACGACGCCTGAGACATTGATGTCAAGCAAGTAGGCAACCATAAATCCAAGGACGGCATTAAAAGTAGAAACCCCCATCGCTACTAAAACCATTGGTTTAAACTCTTTAGTGATTAAACGTGCGGTGGCCGCTGGTCCAACCATTAAGGACACAACCAGTATTGATCCTACCGCATCAAACGCACTCACGGCCGTTAATGATACAAGCGTCATCAACAAATAGTGAATCAACACCACTGGTATCCCAATGGTTTTCGCAAATAACTCATCAAATGTAATCAGTTTAATCGATTTGTAATTTCGAATGAAGAATAAGACATTAATCAATGTCACTACGCCCATAATGTATAACAGTCTGGGTCCTAAGTTGACTTGATTGATCACAAGCTCATCAAAAATGGACAATTCAAGCTTACCTAAAAGCACCGCATCGATGTCTAAATGAATGCCACTGAATTTGGTCGAAATTAAAATGATTGCGACACTAAATAAGAGCGGGAAAACGAGCCCGATCGCAGCGTCCTCTTTCGTCTTTGATGACTTTATTAGCGCTTCGGTCAAATAAGTGGTAAATAATCCCATCAGAGTCGCTCCGATGATTAAAAAAGGCGAATTAAGGTCTTTTACAAGCATGTATGCCAACACAATCCCTAAGAGAACCGTATGAGAAATGGAATCAATCATCATAGCGGTTTTCTTAAGAACTAAGTAAACACCTAGAATGGATGTCGAGATTGACGTTAGTATGAGAATGATTAAAATTGAAATGGTCATGATATACCTCCCATCAATGAGTCAATCAATCGGACGCCTTCTATACTGACGACATAATCGTTATTTCGTTTGATCACATAGCCTTGTTTTAAGTAAGTCGGACAAGCAAGGACAAAGGGGTGACTATACTCATTGGTTTCATAAAACAAAATGAGTGGCAGATACACTTTAATCTGTTTTTTAAATCTAAAGCCTATATAAATATCTCTAACAAGTCCATTCTTTGAGAATAACAACATCATCAGGGCTACCGAAGAGGTAATTACCACGATCACAGGGCCTGTTGGTAATCGTTGTCCTAAAAACGTCCCTATGACTGCAGATAAAATCCCAATCATCATGGCTAACACTAAGTTATTTTTAAACTGATTTGATAATAGCCTTGCTGCGATGGCTGGGGCGATTAAGAGCGCACTCATTAAGATGACACCAACCATTTGAATCCCTGAGATGACGACTAAAATAAGCAGAAAGTTGATTAATACCTCGGCTAGTTTTTTTTGATAACCTAAGCTTTGATAGAACACCGGGTCAAAGACATAAAGCTTCATCGGTCGGTAGAATACGACAATCACTAAAATCACGATAAATAAATTCCCATAAAGAACGAAAACATCGGTTTGATTGATTGTTGCTGCTTGCCCAAATATAAACGCATTGAGTCTGGCTTGATTACTTCCTGCTGTATCTCTAATTAGTGATAATAGCACTTGTCCAAACCCAAAAAATGACGATAAGATTAAGGCTAGACTTGTATCATTCTTAATTGGACTATATTTCTTAATAAAGTCAATTAAGATTAACGCAAATACGCTTGCAACAAACGCACCAAACATAAAGACCAAACCACTCGCTTCTTTTGTCATGATGAAGGCTAAAACAACACCAGGTAATGCACTATGAGATAACGCATCACTGACCAAACTTTTTTTAGAAAGCGTTAAAAAGACACCTAAGATGCCTGAAATAGCACCAATCATTGCCGTTGCAATCATGACCAATTTAAAGGTATAACTAAACTCAAACATCGATTTTACTCCTTGTTTTAATGCCTTTAAAAGTTTCTACAATGTTTTCATTTGTAAATACGTCTTTGACATTCCCATGGGCAATTAGTCTTTTATTGATCAAGATAACCTCATCAAAATATTCACTAACCGTTGATAAGTCATGATGCACAACAAGGACGGTCTTCTTTTCTTGTTTTAAAAGTCTTAAAACATCAATGATAGCTTTTTCGGTTTGATCATCTACACCTTGAAAAGGTTCATCCATTAAGTAAAGTGAGGCGTTCGTAAAAAGCGCTCTTGCTAAAAACACTCTTTGTTGTTGCCCACCAGAAAGCTTGCTAATCTGTCTATTTTCAAATGCCAACATACCCACTTTTTCTAACGCAGCACGTGCCTCGCTAATGTAGGTTTTACTTGGTTTTTGATACCACTTGAGTTCATGATATCGCCCCATGAGCACCACATCTTTTACCGTGGTTGGAAAATCCCAGTCGACGGTATTGCGTTGTGGCACGTACGCGATATTTTTTTTATAGTCTTCGTATGTCTTTCCATCAAAAAACACATGACCCGTTGTTTTTTTTACTAGATTAATCATTGCTTTGATTAACGTCGATTTACCAGCCCCATTTGGTCCAACAATCGCAATCAATTGCCCTCTATTTATTGTTAAATCAATATCAAACAGTACGGGTTTGTCTTCATAAGCCACGATTAAATTTTCGATTGTAACGTGTGTTTTCATTTGTCTTTCAACCCCTCAACAATTAAGTCAACGTTTCGTTTAAACGCTTCAATATAGCTTTGATAAACCCCATCACCTAATGAGTCGCTATAAAGTGTCCCACCGATTGATAGTTCATAACCTCTACTCCTTGCCTGGTTAATTAAAGCTTCTACGGTTTTAGAAGACACAGAAAGTTCAACGAAAATCGCTTTTATATTTCTTGAAATGATTAGATTTACCATAGCGTTGATGTCTTCGATTGTGGCCTCTGACTCTGTCGATATCCCTTGTACACCGTGGATTTCAAACCCGTAAGCTTTGCCAAAATAGCCAAAGGCATCGTGCGCCGTAATTAACACACGACTTTCTTCACTGATTAATGACACCTGTTGTTTGATGTATTGATCAAGAATGGCCAGTTTAGTCAAATAGGTATCCAGATTTTTTTCATAGTTTGGCTTGTTTTCCTGATCTATTCTCATGAACTCATTGGCTAGGTTCTCAGCCACAATCATCCAGTTTGAGACATCAAACCAAATGTGGGGGTCAACGTTATCAAACGCGTCTGTCAATAGAGAAACCCCACGCTCTTCAATACTTTTAGCTGCGTCTAGTCCGTGCTTATCCTGAATAATCGATTCAAGTATCGAGGTCATCTTACCTTCTAAATGATCGCCATTAAAAAGCACAAAGTCTGCTTTTTTAAGCGCACTCGTGTCACTAGGCTTTGGTGTGTATAAGTGCGGGTCAACCCCAACACCCATGAGCGTCGTAACACTAACGTCCTCACCACCGATTTGTTTTGCCAAATCGCCTAGCATCGTTGTGGTTGCAACCACATTGATTTTACCTTCTTGGTACTCATAGCCCTTCACACAGCCTTGTAAAGCAACGATCGTTAGTATTAAATTGATTAGTATCAAATATCTCTTCATCGTGTTCTCCTTATTTTATGGTATGCCTTAAAACTATTTTTAGTATATCATTATTTTACAAACAGAATCAAGCTAATATGTTTTAATTCTAAATAAGATGTTTAATTAGAATGCGTATTTGTTGTGAAATTCACAGACGTTTGTCATAATAGAATCGATCAAATACTTAACGGAGGTATATCAAATGAATATTGAAGTATGGTCTGATTTCGCATGCCCTTTTTGCTACATCGGTAAAAAGCGCTTCGAAAAGGCTTTAGAAAAGTTTCCTCACAAAAAAGAGGTTAACCTCACCTATAAAGCCTATCAATTAAACCCAAATGCACCAAAAGAAATGAAGGAAGATGCGTATCATAGTTTTGCTCGTTCACACAACATGAATGTTGAACAAACAAAAAAACGCTTTGATTTGTTTACACAAACAGCCAAAAGCGTCGGTTTAACGTATCGTTATGATTTAATTCAGATGACAAACACACGTGATGCGCATCGTTTAGCCAAATGGGCAAACACATTTAATCAAGAAGCAATCCTAACCGAACGTTTCATGCACGCATATTTTACCGAAGGAAAAAACTTGGCAAACCATGAAACGTTATTAGCGCTCATCGAATCACTTGGTTTCGATGTCTTAGAAGCGAAAAACGTGCTTGAATCTGATTTATTTGAAGATGAGGTAAACAATCAAATTCTTGAGGGCAGACAAATTGGCGTTCAAGGTGTCCCCTTCTTCGTCTTAAACCGCAAATATGGCATTTCAGGTGCACAAGATGAAGACTATATCCTTCAAGCACTAAACCAACTTTGGCAGGAACAAAACCCAATTCAACCATTAGATAGTCAAAATAGCGGCTCGTGTAAAGCAGACGACTGTGACATCTAAAAAAAGGAAGTCTCAACTTTGAGGCTTCCTTTTTGATTAATTTACAATCCTTAATATTTCTTCAATGAAGAATTTTCTAAACTCTAGGTCACTTAGTAAGGTATCTTTTTCCTTAGTCTGGTTTTTTGAGATTGAAATAAAAAGAGGCATAGCAAAACTAGAGAACAAAACCATATATCTGGCTTTGATTTGTGTTTGATTGAGCAGATTTGAGGTTAACCCGACCTCTTGGTAAATGAATCTTGTGAACTCGTTATCACTAAAAAATGTATCGATTAGCAAATTTGAAGATGAAATCTGATAATCCGTAGACAAAAACAAGTAAGAAATAATGCCGATATTTTCTAAGCAATAGGTATAAATATAGTCGATTATCTCTTCTAATAACTGATGTTTGTTTCGATTTTCACCTTCTTTTAACAAAATTGAGACCACATCATTTTTTAGTACATCAATGGCTTCTTTGGTTATTCGTTCTAATAACGCTTCTTTTGAGCCAAAGTGGTAATTCACACTTGCAATGTTTGTATAGCTAGCACTTGTGATGTCTTTGATTGTCACTTGTCCTTGTTCAATCAACAATCGCTTGGTTGTTTCTAGAATACGTTCTTTGATGTCATTTGCCTTCATTTTTCTCACCTTCCATTTTCAAACGTCATTTCATATCTCATTTATATCATATTTCGGTTAAAATTAAAATGTCTATTTAAAATGTCTATTTGATTTGAAACGAGGTGAACCAAATGAAGTATCAGTTAACCAAAAAAGGTGCTTTTATCACGGTATTTGTAACGTTAGTCTTGGTTGTTTGTTCGCTTTTTTTAATGTCTAACATCAAGATTAACTACGATTTAAGCACTTATTTACCAGAGGATTCGAACACCAAACAAGGTTTAGTCATCCTTGAAGAAAATTTCGCTAATGAAGCAGCCATTCAATTAATGCTAAATCAAGTGACTGCAAGCGACGTCATCAAGCTTAAAACGGATTTGACGAATGTCTCTCATGTCTCATCGGTCGTGTGGTTAGATGATTTTGTAGATTTGAAGGTTGTTCCGATTGAATTCGTTCCTAAAGAGATTAGAGAACAATTTTATAAGGATAACCACGCGTTGATCCAAATCACATTTGATTTCGATGGCTATGATATTCGTCTACAAGATAGCATCGATGAAATAAAAACCATTTTAATCAGCAAGGATTTTGACCTCAGAGGGGAAGTACTAACAAACATAGAGGCAAGGAATGTCGCAAGT
>Ga0265295_1008073_pt1 | contig 11821 bp, 5 predicted proteins | sample Munlansysbiofilm_FD_192503 | JGI IMG/M metagenome (GOLD analysis project Ga0265295, IMG submission 192503) | Leachate microbial communities from a municipal landfill in Southern Ontario, Canada - Methane capture system biofilm | ecosystem: Engineered > Solid waste > Landfill > Unclassified ... | reverse complement strand
TGCACCATGTGCTCTTCGACGAACTGGGACGCTCCGAAAATCTCCCGGCGGCCCTGGTCATGACCTCCGGCAACCTGAGCTCCGACCCCATCTGTCTCGGCAACCGCGAGGCCCTGCGCCGCCTTTCCGGCATCGCCGACAATTTTCTGCTGCACGACCGCGACATCCTGATCCGCTGCGACGATTCGGTGCTGCGGGTGGTGGACGAAAAGCCCCAGTTCATCCGCAGGGCGCGCGGCTACACCCCAACCCCCATCGATCTGGCCAAGGACGGCCCGACGGTGCTTGGCGTCGGCCCCCTGCTCAAGAACACCCTCTGTCTGACCAAGGGCCGCCAGGCCTTTGTTTCCCAGCATATCGGCGATCTGGACCACCTTGAAGCCTACGGCTTTTTCCGGGAGATCCGCGCCCATTTGCAAGACATCCTGCAAGTCGAACCGCAGGCCGTGGTCCACGACCTGCACCCGGATTTTTTGAGCACCGGCTTTGCCCGGGAGTCCGGACTGCCCTGCCTGCCCCTGCAGCATCATTTTGCGCACATCCACGCGGTCCTGGCCGAAAACCGGCACATAGGAGCGGCCATCGGACTGGCCCTGGACGGAGTGGGGCTTGGCGACGATGGAACCATGTGGGGCGGCGAGGCCCTGCTGGTCGATACGGCGAAACTCGAACACAGGCGTCTGGCGCGCTTTTCCCGGGTCATGCTGCCCGGCGGGGATGTGGCCACGCGCGAACCCTGGCGGCTGGCGCGGGCCCACTTGTACGCCCTTGGCATTCAGGCCCCGGGTGAAAAACCCTGGCCCTGGCTGCGGGAATACGCCGCTGCCGACAAGGTCGTCGGCCAAGTTCTGGAGCGCCGCATCAATTCGCCGCTCTCCTCCAGTTGCGGAAGACTTTTCGATGCAGTATCGGCCATGCTCGGCCTTTGCGAACGCAGCTCCTATGAGGGACAGGCGGCAATCAGGCTTGAAGCGATACAGGACAAAGAGGAAAAAGGTGTTTATTCGTGTCCCGTAATCGAATATGACGGAATCGTGGAGCTTGATACCCTGGAACTTTTTGCGCAGGTTCATGCCGAGTGGCGCGACGGTGAACACCCGGCAACAATAAGCAGGCGCTTTCATCTTGGTCTCATTGATGGATTGTGCAGGCTTTACCTCCATCTGGCCGAAAGGTGCTCCTGCACCACCGTGGCCCTGAGCGGCGGGGTCATGCAGAATCTGACCCTGGCCACTGAGCTTCCCAGGGCCCTGGCCGCGCAGGGAGCAACCGTCCTGACCCACCGTGAACTGCCGCCCAACGACGCCTGCATCTCTCTTGGCCAGGCAGCCTACGGACAACTGGTCCTGCAACCCTAACAGGAGCGCATCCCGTGGAAATACTCGCCCGCATGAAAACAATACTGAGCATCCTGTGGAAGGTCCTGAGCACCACAAGAGTCGTCATCGCCAACATATTCTTCCTGGTGATGGTCATCATCCTCCTCGGAGTATTTTTCACCGATACGGAAGAAGCGTTGCGCCAGAACTCGGTCCTTCTGGTCAACCCGGCCGGAACCCTGGTCGAACAGCGCAGCGCGCCGGAAGCGGCCGAGGCCCTGCTCAAGAAAATGGGCCGGGAAACGGCCAGGGCCGACGAGACCAAAACCCAGGACGTCATCGACGCCATCCGCAAGGCCGCCACAGATCCCAAAATCCTGGCCCTGGTCATCGACCCCCGGGACCTTCAGGGCTGCGACACAACCAAAATCCTCGACATCGGCAAGGCCATCCTCGACTTCAAGGAGACGGGAAAACCCGTGCTCGCGCACTCCATGGTCTATACCCAGGGCCAATACCTGCTGTCGTCCTATGCCGACACGATCTCCGTCAATCCGCTGGGCGGAGTGCTGATCACCGGATTCGGCATATACCAGACCTATTTCAAGGGCCTTCTGGACAAGACCCGCATTAATTTTCACGTCTTCCGCGTTGGCGACTACAAGACCGCCGTGGAACCCTTCGTGCGCGAATCCATGTCCGAAGAAGCCCGGGAGGCCGGGCGGGAATGGCTGAACGGTCTCTGGCAGGCCTATCTTGACGAAGCGTCCAAGAACCGTGGCGTCTCCCCTTCCGACATCGTCTCCTACGTGGAGAACATCGACACCAGACTTGCCGCGACGGGTGGCGATGCCGCGCGCCTGGCCGTGAATGCGCAACTGGTCGACGAAATCAAGACCTCCACCCAGTTCGACCAGCTTCTGGCCGGCAAGACCGGAAAGAGAATCGAAGACCTGCACCGGGTCGGTTTTCAGGACTACCTTGCCATGTCACCCTCCGCCGAACCCTCCGGCAAGGAAGTCATCGGCATCATCAGAGCCCGGGGAGCCATTCTGCCCGGCAAGCAACCGGAAAACAGGACCGGCAGCGAGTCCATCGCTGAACTTTTCCAGAAAGCACGACAGGATCCCACCATTCTGGCCGTGGTCCTGCGTCTGGACAGCCCCGGCGGGAGCGCCGCCGCCTCCGAGGAAATCCACCACGAGATCGCCCGCACCCAGGAAGCCGGCAAGCCCGTCGTGGTGTCCATGGGCAGCGTGGCCGCCTCGGGAGCGTACTGGATCGCATCCGGCGCCAACCGCATCGTGGCCGCTCCGACCACCCTGACCGGCTCCATAGGCATTTTCGCGGCCTTCCCCACTTTCGAAGACACGGCCATGAACCTTGGCATCACCACCGACGGCATCGGCACCACCGGCCTTGCCGATCTGGGCAATCCCCTGCGCCCTCTGTCCGCCCAGAGCGAGAGGGCCATCGGGCAGTTGCTGCGTTTCGGCTACGACCTCTTCATAAACCGTGTGGCCAGCGGCCGCAGACTGCCTGCGGCCGAAGTCGAGAGTTCGGCCCAGGGACGGGTTTTCCTGGGCCGCGAAGCTCACGGCCGCAAGCTGATCGACCAGCTCGGCAACCTGGACGACGCCCTGAGGACCGCCGCCAGCCTGGCCGGACTGACCGTGGTGAACAGCAAGGAACTGCGCCGGGAGCCCTCTCCCCACGAAAAGATCCTGCAGGCCTTCTTCTCGTCGGCCCAGGTCCTCTTCACGCAACAGTCCCCGGCCGTGTCCAGACTGCTGAACATGGTCGAGACCCAGGCCCAGGTTCTGGAAAGCTTCGCCGATCCGAACCACATCTATGCCCGCAGCATGGAGTGCGAAGGGTCTCTCTTCTGAGTCAATTCCCCGCCCGGCGCCGATCGCCGGGCGGCCCGTGCCTTTTTGCGCCTTGCCAACCCCTCGCCTTGTGTTTAAAAATACAGGTTTGCCTAACCGCGAACCCGCTTTTCGCGTCCCGTCCAAAAACCGCAGCGGCCGCCCGCCGGCCTTATATATGGAACCGACATGCCTCAAAAAGGACCACATATCTCCCTTGCGCCCGAACGTCTGGTCAAACGCGTTCTTGGCCTCCCGCTCGAAGAATTCCAGACCTGGCCCGAATACCTGCAACAGCTGGCGCTGGATCTGGCCGAAGAACTGTTCATCATCCGCTACAATCCCTTCATCCCGGCCAAGGATGTTCGCCAGAGCGTAAACGCCCGGTTGCAGGCCGAACGCGCGGCCCTGTCCCCGGAGTACTACCGCGAGCTGTCCGGTTGCCTGGACCGTTTCTGGCAGAGCTATGAAGCCGACCAGAAATTCAAGGCCACGCTGACCTCGCGCCTGTCCTCGATCATGAACAAGGAGCAGATCGTCTCGACCTCGAACAATCTGATCGAGTGCTCCACCGACGCCACTGACCTGCGCATGGAATTGCCCGCCCTGGTCGTCTTTCCGGAAAACACCACCCAGATTCAGGGCATCATCCGTCTCGCCAACGAGATGGGCTTTCCCATCGTGCCCCGTGGCGGAGGGTCCGGCCTGACCGGCGGAGCCGTGCCCGCCAAGCCGCGCAGCGTGATTTTAAGCCTGAGCCGCTTCAAGGATATTCTCGACATCGACGTGCAGGCCCGGACCATCACCGTGCAGTCCGGAGTCATCACCCTGACTGCCATCCAGGCGGCGGCCGCCAAGGGGCTGCTCCTGACCGTGGACCCGGCCTCCAAGGCGGCTTCGTCCATCGGCGGCAACGTCTCGGAGAACGCCGGAGGTCCCTTCGCCTTCGAATACGGCACCACCCTCGACAACCTGCTGTCGTACAAGATGGTCCTGCCCACGGGAGACGTGATCCAGATCACCCGCAAGGACCATCCCCGGCACAAGATCATGCCCGAAGACACGGCAGTGTTCGAGATCACGGACGAATTCGGCAACAGCCGCGAGACCATCACCCTGCAGGGAGACGAGATCCGGGGCACGGCGCTGGGCAAGGACGTGACCAACAAATTTCTGGGCGGCCTGCCCGGAGTGCAGAAGGAGGGCGTTGACGGCATCATCACCGAGGCCACCTTCACCCTGTACCCCATCCTGCCCCACTCGCGAGTCATGTGCCTGGAATTCTACGGGAATTCCATGCGCAACGCCATGTACGTCATCAAAGACATCGTGGCCCTGCGCGACGAGATCCGCACCCAGGGTGATCTGGTCAAGCTCTCGGCGCTGGAGGAGTTCGGGATCAAGTATGTTCAGGCCATCGAATATTCCAAGAAATCCCAGAAGTTCGACGGCATCCCCATCTCGGTTCTCATCGTGCAGCTCGACTCCATGGATGAAACTGCGGTCTTCGAGGCGGTGCGCCGCATCACCCAGATCTGCGAACGCTACGACAACGTGGACAGCTTCGTCGCGGCCGACGCCCACGAAGCGGAGATTTTCTGGCACGACCGTCATCAGCTCTCGGCCATTTCCAAGCGTACCAGCGGATTCAAGCTCAACGAGGATATCGTCATCCCCCTTGAGGTCATCCCGGATTTCGCGGATTTTCTGGAGGAGCAGAACCTCCATTACCTGGCCATCGCCTACCGCGACGCCCTGCACCAGGTGCAGCTGCTGCCCGGCATCGAGGTCGATGACGAGTTCATCCGCATGGAGATGGACGTGGCCTCGTCCATCATCAAGGGCAAGACCACCAAGGAGAGTCTGCCCGAGCAGGAACTGGAGCTTCAGACCTCCTTCTTCTTCCAGCATCTGAAATCCAAGTACCCCAAGTTGCACGAAGAACTGACCAAGATCTTCGACAACATGCTGGCCACCCGCGTGGTCATCGCCAATCACATGCACGCGGGCGACGGCAACTGCCACGTCAACCTGCCGGTCAACTCCAACGATCCGCGCATGCTCGGGCTGGCCGAAGAGGCGGTGGAAAAGATTTTCCACAAGGTGCTTGAATTCAAGGGCCAGGTCTCGGGCGAGCATGGCATCGGCATCACCAAGATCGGCTTTCTGGCCGAGGAAAAAATCGCGGCCCTGCGCACCTACAAGAAAAAAGTCGATCCCAACAACATCTTCAACCCCGGCAAGCTGACCCAGCGCGACCTGGTGGTCGTGCCGTACACCTTCTCCTTCAACCGGCTGATAAAGGACATCAACAAGACCGCGCTGCCGGGTAAGGAAAGCCTGATCAACCTGCTCCTGAACGTCCAGACCTGCACCCGCTGCGGCAAGTGCAAGCAGGTCTGCCCCATGTACCTGCCCCAGAAGGGACTGCTTTTTCATCCGCGCAACAAGAACATCACCCTGGGCGCGCTGGTGGAGGCCATCTACTACTCTCAGTTGCAGAACGGCGAACCCCAGACGCGCCTTCTGGGCGAACTGCGCAAGATCCTTGAGCATTGCACGGCCTGCGGCAAATGCTACGCCATCTGTCCGGTCAAGATCCGCACCCAGGACGTGACCCTGCAGATGCGCGCCTATCTTGAGGAAAAAGGCGCGGGCGGACACCCGTTCAAGAACCGGGTCCTGAACCTTTTAAGCCAGGACCCGCAGACCACCCTGCCCAAGATGGCCAAGATCGCAGGCATCGGTCAGGAGATGGGCAACCGCGCAGTAAACCTGTTGCCCGCCAAATGGAGGGAGCGCCTGGACAGCCCGCTGCTGCGCGGCAAGGGGCCAAGCACCCAGTTCCGGAATCTCAAGGAAGGCCTCGGCCTGGCCAGGGGCAACATCATCACCGCCGAGAACCTCGGCAGCAAGCGCGCGGTGATCTATTTTCCGGGCTGCGGCGCGGGGCTCTTCTACCGCTCCATCGGCATGGCCTCGGTGCGCCTGCTGCTGGACGCGGGCGTGAGCGTGATTCTGCCCCCGGACCACCTGTGCTGCGGCTATCCGCTCCTGGCTTCCGGCTGCAAGGATCAGTTCGAGCGCATCGGCATGGAAAATCAGAAGGTCATGGAAGGTCTGATCCGCCAGGCCGAGGCGGCTGGATTCGTCATCAAGGCTGTGCTGACCTCGTGCGGCACCTGCCGTGAAGGCATCCGCAACTACCGGCTCAAATCCCTGGAGACGAGGCAGGTGGAATTTCAGGACGTGGTCCAGTTCATCATCCAGCAGGGCAAGGGCAAATTCGGGCAGGGACCCGAGCAGCTACTCTACCATGCGGCCTGTCATCACGAATGGACGGGAGTTCCCCCTCTCAAGGCCGGGGAAATCTACGCGTCGGAACTGGGCAAGATGGTCGACTCCAAGGTCGCCATTTCGCCCCACTGCTGCGGCGAATCGGGCCTGGGCGCGCTGACCTCGCCCAAGATCTACAACCGTCTGCGCTTGCGCAAGAAGGAGCAGCTCACCGCCGACCTCACGGGCTATCCGGTCGACAGCCCGGTTGTCGTCGGCTGCCCGTCCTGCAAGATCGGCATCAGCCGCACCCTGCTTGAGATGGGCGTCAAGCGCGACGTCATGCACACGCTCGAATTCCTGGCCCGGCTCAGGCACGGCGACACCTGGCGCAAGGACTTCCACAAGCTGTTGGCCAAATCCTCCGTGCTAAACGAAGTGCAGACACTGACGCGGATTCCATGAAGATACTCGGCATCGATTACGGGCAAAAGAGAATCGGACTGGCCATGGCCCGGCATGGCATGGCCTTTCCGTTCAAAACCTTGGAAAAAGGCACCCGCGACAAGCTCTTCGCCGACCTCATGAGCATCATCGAGGGGGAGGGCGTGGAGGCCATCGTGCTTGGCCTGCCCCTTGACATGAACGGGGAGGAGACCCTCACCACCCGGCAGGTCCTGAACTTTCGCGACAGCCTGGCCAGACGAACAAAGATTCCCATCCATCTGGTCAACGAGGCCCTGACCTCCTTCGATGCCCGGCAGCGTCTGCGGGAAGCCGGCGTGCCGGAACGAAGGCACAAGGAAATGCTCGATCAGATGGCCGCGGTCTGCATTCTGGAAACGTATCTGGGGAATTCATGAAACTTTGGCTGAAGCTCTTTCTGGCAGGAATCACGCTCATGCTGCTCGCGGCCGGGGCCACGCTCTTCGCGGCCCGGCAGTTCATCGAGACCCCTCTCGACATGGCCGCCAGCGGCACGGTGATTTTCAATGTGGATCCGGGCGAAAACCTGTTCACAGTGTCCGCTCGGCTGGAAAGGGAAGGACTGGTTCGCTGGGGCGAGGCTTTCCGGACCTACGGCCGCTTCCGCAAAGCCACCCTGCAGGCCGGAGAGTTCGAACTCTCCGCGAGCATGTCGCCACGGCAGATACTTGAAGTCCTGGCCTCGGGAAGACCCATCCTCTACCGTCTGCACTTCCCCGAGGGGCTGACCATGCGCGAAGTGGCCCAAGCCGTGAACGCCACCGGGCTGACCACCGCAGAAAAATTCCTTGCGGCCTGCCGTGACCGGGACTTTCTTGTTTCCCAGGGAATAAACGCCACCGACGCCGAAGGCTATCTCTTCCCCGAAACCTATTTTTTCCCACGCATCCCGGACAAGAATCCCTACCCCATCCTGAAAGCCCTGCTGGGCCACTTCAAGGACACCGTCGCGGACCTGCCGCAGGCGCGAGACCCCGAAGAGCTGCACCGCATGGTCATCCTGGCCTCGCTGGTGGAGAAGGAGACGGCAGTGCCCTCCGAGCGTGGCACCGTGGCCGGAGTCTATGCCAACCGCATGCGTGTCGGCATGCTCCTGCAATGCGACCCGACCATCATCTACGGCCTGGGCGAAAATTTCGACGGCAATCTGCGCCGCTCCCATCTGCAGGACCCCAAGAACCCCTACAACACCTACGTCCACCCGGGGCTCCCCCCCGGCCCCATCTGCTCCCCCGGCGCGGCGGCGCTAGAAGCCGCTTCCAACCCGGAAAAACACGACCTGTTCTACTTCGTAGCCAAAAAGGACGGGTCCCACCACTTCAGCCGGTCCCTGCGCGAGCACACCAATGCGGTCATCAAGTACCAGCGCCGAGGCAAGCCGTTCCCGGACAGGTCGGGCGAGAAAGGCAATTGACACCGCGACCACGGGGCATTTTCAGCACATAAGAGCATCGCGCTGTTCGTCGGACTCGGAATTGAACAGCGCGACCTGCCTGAAGCCCGGAGCGAACTCGCCGAAGACACTCACCAAGTCGGGATCAAAATGCGTCCCCGCACCATCGATGATTATCTCCATCGCCCTGGTGTGGGTAAAGGGCGCCTTGTAGACCCTGCGGCTGATAAGGGCATCGTACACATCGGCCAGGGCCATAATCCTGCCCGAAAGGGGAATGTCGGTCCCGGCAAGCCCCCTGGGATAGCCGGTTCCGTCCCATTTTTCGTGATGCGTGTACACGATGTCCTCGGCGATCTTCAAAAAGGGCATCGAGCCGAGCTTCTTCTGCACGGAGAGGATGGCGTTGCGTCCGTAATCGGTGTGGCGCTGCATTTCCCGGAATTCGTCGGCGCTCAGCGGACCGGGCTTCAGAAGAATCTGATCCGGCACTCCCACCTTGCCAATATCGTGCAGGGGCGAGGAGAGGGCCAGGATTTCGATGTAGTCGCGGCTCAGCAATCCGGCGTATTCGGGCAGACTCCGCAATTCCTCGGCCAGCAAGGTCACGTAACCCTTCACGCGATGAATGTGCTGCCCGGTTTCGGGGTCGCGATACTCGGCCAGCGCGGCCATGCTCTCGATGGTGGCCTGCTGGGTCAGGATGAGCTCCCGGGTCCGCTCCCTGACCCTCTCCTCCAGAATTTCGTTGTGCCGCCGCAGATCCTTGTGCGCCTGCGCAAGCGACAGATGCGTCCGCACCCTGGCCCTGAGTTCCTCGACTTCAAAAGGCTTGCTGACATAATCCACAGCTCCAAGCTGAAACCCTCTGGACTTGGTGTGCAGGTCCGAGAGCGCCGAAATCATGATGACCGGCACCGCCCTGGTCTCGGGGCGGCTCTTGAGTTTGGCCAGGACCTCATAGCCGTTCATGCCCGGCATCATGATGTCGAGCAGAATCAGATCAGGGGGAGACGCCTGAACCATCTTCAGGGCCGTGACCCCGTCAAGCGCCACGGCGAGCTCGTAGTCGGCTCCAAGAGAGTTGACCAGTATGTCCAGATTCAGCTTGGTGTCATCGACCGCCAGCACCCTGCAATGCGAAAGCTCCATCATCGTCCCCTGTGCATCCTTTCCAGCATGTTTTCCACAAGCGCCAACGCAGGCGCGTAATTGTACTGATCCATGAGGGCGCAAACCCGGGCCACGTCTCCCTGATAATTCCTGGAAGGAATCGCGTTGCAGAGCCTGTCCGCCACGGCCTGACAGTTCATGGGCGTGCGCGAGCGCAATCCGGGCAACAGCTCCTCCAGCAACGCGGCCAGATCTTGGTCATCCAGAACGGGCAACTGCTGATCTCTCGCCGTAAAATCCCCGATCCGGCCGATCTCGCTCAACATGGCGTCAAAGCTGACCCGCATTTGAACATACAGGGCATCAACCTCGTGCAGGTTCCCGGCATCCAGGGCGCGCTCAAGATCGGCGGCCGCCGTCACGACCCTGGTGGCGCCAAGATTGCCGCACATCCCGAGCATTGTGTGCACATACATTCTGGCTTCCTTGAACGCTCCGCCCTCAAGCTGGGCGCGCAGCACGGACATGGCCTGTGAATACTCCCGGCGCACCTGCAAAAGAGTCTTGAAATACGCATTCTTGTCGCCCAGAAAACGCCTCACGCCTCCGCACGTGTCGATATCCCGCAAGGTCGGAACGTCCTGGCCTTCCTGCATCTGGACCGGCAAGGCCACGCAGCAGGCCCTGGGTTGCAGCCAACGGTTCAGCACGCGATACACCTCGTCCGGATCGATGGGCTTGAAGACATGATCGTCCATGCCCCCCTCCCTGATCCGCTGCTGCTCCTCGGGGAGGACATGAGCCGTCATGGCCACGATGGGCAAACCGACCAGACGCGCGATGGACTTTATCCGCCGCGCCGCCTCGAAGCCGTCCATGAGGGGCATCTGGATATCCATGAAGATCAGGTCGAACTCGCCCTCCTCGGCCATCTTCAGGGCTTCCCGGCCGTTCGACGCCAGGACCACGGTCAGCCCGGCCTGTTCCAGAATGCCCTTCGCCACCTGCTGATTGAGCTCGTTATCCTCGGCCAGCAGGATGCGCCCGCCGTCATACAGGGCCCGGCTCTCGTCGGCGAGACTGACGGGACAATAATGGCCGAGCTGCAAATCGACGCCCAGGGCCTCGGACACCCCGTTGGCCAGGGATGTGCGGCTCACGGGCTTGGTCACTACGGCCGCGAACCCGTGTTCCGGGGCGCTCTTGATCAACGTACCCTGGCCGAAGGGACACAGCAGGATCGCCCGTGGAGCCGGATCAAGGCCGGGAAGACGGGCCATGCGCTCGAAAAAATCAAAGCCGCTCATATCCGGCAACTTCCAGTCCACCAGCACGAGCCAGGGCGCGCCGCCTCGGTCGTTTTCGAGCACGTCGAGCCCCAGAGCCGCCGAAGCCACCCCCACGGCATCCAGGCCCATGCCGCGCAGAGCATCAAGAATGACCTGACGGGATGAATCCAGGTCATCGATGACCAGCATGCGCCATTGGCGGGCCTCCTCCAAAATTTCGGAAAAATCGCCGGTGGACGGAGCCGTGGACGAAGCCGTGGACGAGAGGAGAAAGTCAGCCGTGAAAGCGAACGTGCTTCCTTTTGCAGGCTGGCTGCTCACGCTCAATTCCCCGCCCATGAGCGCAACGAGATGCTTGCAGATGGACAGCCCAAGCCCGCTGCCCCCGTAGCGTCTGGTGGTCGAGGCGTCTCCCTGGGAGAACGGGCTGAAGAGGGATTTGATCTGTTCCGAAGTCATGCCGATGCCGGTGTCCATCACCTCGAAGCCAAGCCGCGCGGACTGGCCCGGGGTAGTGTCCTCCAGGGATACGCTGACCCGGATCTCACCCTCGTGCGTGAATTTGGCGGCATTGCCCGCCAGGTTGATCAGGATCTGACCCAGGCGCAAGGGATCTCCGATGAGCACACGCGGCAGATTGCCGTCGACCATGATCACAAACTCCGGGCCCTCCTGGACGCGCACGCCCACAACTGCGGCCAGATTATCCAGAACCTCCGCCAGATCGAACTCGACATTCTCCAGGGCAATCTTGCCCGCCTCGACCCGGGAAAAATCAAGGATGTCGTTCAGAATGCCCAGCAGCGCCTTGGCCGAGCGCTCGACTTTTGTCAGATAATCGCGCTGGCGGATGGAGAGGTCGGTGCCAAGCGCCAGGTGGACCATGCCGAGAATGGCGTTCATGGGCGTGCGGATTTCATGACTCATGATGGCCAGGAAACTGCTCTTGGCCTGGTTGGCGACATCCGCCTCGCTGGCCAGCTTCTCGGCGCGGGCGATGGTTTGCTCAAGCTGCCGGTTGAGCATCCGCATGGACTCCTCGGCCGCCTTCCTGTCCCGGATATCCACCAGGCACTC